>OHEU01000207.1_pt1 | contig 39863 bp, 27 predicted proteins | sample 1567341 | NCBI WGS metagenome assembly OHEU01 (sample SAMEA3879524, study PRJEB24766) | human gut metagenome | biome: human-associated habitat; feature: feces | place: USA | collected 1985/1987 | reverse complement strand
ACGACTTCAAGCTGGTGAAGCCCTGCATCGAGAGCAAGGTGTTCGGCATCGGCGTAGAGGCGTACACCGTGGGCAGTGCCGAGTTTGCCCTGAGCTACGCCGCCTTCAACCGGGAAAAGTGCATTCCGCTGATGGACAACGGCCACTACCATCCCACCGAAGTGGTCAGCGATAAGATCCCCGCCCTGCTGGCCTTCTTCCCGGAGATCGCGCTCCACATCACCCGCCCCATCCGCTGGGACTCCGACCATGTGGTGCTGTTTGACGATGAAACGAAGGAGATCTGCAAGGAGATCGTGCGCTGCGGCGGTCTGGACGGCCGGGTGAACATTGCACTGGATTACTTTGATGCTTCCATCAACCGCATCTCCGCATGGACGGTGGGCTTCCGCAACGTGGAAAAGGCGCTGCTGTCTGCCCTGTGCACCCCGCACACGGCGCTGAAGGAGCTGCAGGACACCAACCAGTTCACTGAGCTGATGGTGCGGCAAGAGGAGCTGAAGACCCTGCCTTTGGGGGAAGTCTGGGACGAATACTGCCGCCAGAACGGTGTGCCGGTGGACGGTGCATGGTTTGAGGAAGTCAAAAAGTACGAGCAGAACGTGCTGAGCAAGCGCATTTGAATGAGAGAGGTTTTTGAAGATGGGTATTCTGGATATTGAAATTGTCAAAGGTTTTATGCGGATGTGCAACGATGGCTGGCTGCAGGGCTGGCACGAGCGCAACGGCGGCAACCTGACCTACCGCATGAAAGAAGAGGAAGTGGCACAGTGCCGTCCCTTCTTTGACGAGCAGCCCCATGAATGGGTGAACATGGGCGTGCAGGCGGACAATCTGGCCGGGGAGTATTTCATCACCACCGGTTCCGGCAAGTTCTTCCGCAACGTAGAACCGGACCCTGTCCACAGCATCGGTATTGTGGAGATCAACGACAAGGGCGACAGCTGGCGCATCGTCTGGGGTCTGGAAGATGGCGCAAAGCCCACCAGTGAGTTCCCCAGCCACTTCATGAACCACAGCGTCCGCAAAGCCGCCACCAATGGCGCAAACCGTGTTATCTACCACTGCCACGCCACCAACGTGATCGCCCTGACCTACATCCTGCCCCTGACCGACCGGGATTTCACCCGTGCCCTGTGGCAGAGCGCCACCGAGTGTCCGGTGGTGTTCCCGGAGGGCGTGGGTGTCTGCCCGTGGATGGTGCCCGGCGGAGCCGACATCGCCATGGCCACCAGCGAGCTGATGAAGACTTATCAGGCTGCCATCTGGGCACAGCACGGTCTGTTTGCTTCCGGTCCGGACTTTGACATCACCTTTGGTCTGGCCCACACCATTGAAAAGAGTGCAGAGATCTACGTCAAGGTGCTCTCCATGGGCGGCGGCATCATCCGGCAGACCATCACCGATGATGACCTGCGCGCCATTGCCCGCGACTTTGGCGTGACCCTGAACGAGAAGTTCCTCAACTAAGCCATCTTTCTCCATTCTTCTTCATCATAGCAGAACAGGCATCCCGTCCGATACCGCCAAACGGTAACGCAGGATGCCTGTTCTGCTTTATGTTTCCCGGAATTTCATGGGCGTTTTTCCGGTGACCTGCTGAAAGACTGCGCTGAAATAATTGCGGGTGGCAAAGCCAAGCTGCTCGGAAATTTCCCGGACGCTGAGCGGTGTACTTTTCAGCAGAACTTTCGCACGTTCGACCTTTGCAAACTTTACATAGTTCGTCACGCTCAGACCGGTTTCTTCCTTGAATTTGTGGGTGAGGTAATATTCCGTGTATCCCACCAGCACGGCAAGATCTTCCGCTACGATCTTTTTGTCCAGATTCATCTCGATGTAATCCACACATTTCTGGATCTGCATACTGAGGTTCGGGTTCGTCCGGTGCTTGTGGACCCGCCGGATGAAGTCGTCGTACATCATCATTGCAAGCGGGTGCAGCTCATCCAACGATTTTGCCGCTTCTGCCGTCTGAATGTAGCTGTCCCCCAGGGAGTACGCCTCCTCCGGGGAAAGACCGCCCTCAATGGCGGCACGGCACACCAGCGAGGTGAACACGATGACGGAAGTCTTACTCTGGCGCAGAACATCGCTGCTCTGCACCGGCACGCCTGCGCTCATGCTCATACTGTTGGAAAGCGCCTGCTTGTAATTCATATCTCCGGTGCGGACCATTTGCAGCATTCCCTGCTCCGCCATCCAGATCTTATGCCGGTCATGGGGAATCGCATCGCTTTTCAGCCGTTCGTCCTGTGCTGCACTGCTGTTCACATCGCTCAACTCCAGCCGCTGCCCGGTCAGGCAGTAGTGCATCATCAGCAGATAGCGGTTCATAATGGTGTTTTGCAGGGTAGAAACTTTTTCAAGGGCTTTGTAAAGTTGGATCGTCCATGCCACACTGATCTCCAGCTTGCTGTAATATTTCAGCCCTTCCTCGATCCCGCGCATTGTCACATCCCGATGGAACACCGGCCCGATGACCCAGACACGCTTCAGTTTCCCCTCTTCCTTTTCAAAGGCTGCGCCCCACAAAAGACCCAATGCCGTCCCCAAGGTAACGGGCACATCGTCCCGGTTCCCATGCTCCAGCATCCGCTGTTTGCAGCCGAACAGTTCAAATGCACTGGAAAGAAATGCCTCGTCCGGGCAGTTGCTCCGCAAGAGCTTCCCCTGTGCATCATAGCACCATGTATATACATTTCCGCCGCACTGGACAAGCTCGGAAAACAGCATCATATTCTGGAGAACATTCATGTGTAACCCCTCCGGCTCATTGGCTCATTGATAGAGCCAGTATATCATACTTCCGCCGTTTTTTCTACCGATGCCCGGAACCCCCTCTCAAGCTCCGCAATACTCCCCCAGCATCGCAAGGCTGGGCTTTGCGGTCCGTTCCATAGTTTCACGGTTCACGGCGATCAGGCCGAACTGCATGGCATAGCCCTTCTGCCACTCAAAATTATCCATCAGGCTCCAATGGAAGTAGCCCTTCACCGGGATGCCGTCGGCAATGCAGTGCTGCACGCCGTCCAGTGCCTGCCGGATAAACGCCACACGGCGGGTGTCATCGGCGGTGGCAATGCCGTTTTCGGTGACGATGAGATCACCCTTGAATTTCTCTGCCACCTTGCGGAGGACGCGTTCCAGTGCCTGCGGGTAAACCTCGTAATCCATCTGGGTCAGCTCTGCGCCCTCCGGTGCCGGCAGCTGCCCCTGCGGGCCGTAAAGGGTGCGGGTGTAGTTCTGCACACCTAAGAAATCATCCTCTTTGATGTAGGGCAGATAATGGGTGAACTCCTTCTGCCATGCGGCCTCGGCAAAGGCTTCGCCGCCGGGCTGTGCCTGCAAATCGTGGAGCGAAAGGGTCAATCCCACCTTGACCTGCGGGCAGATGGCCTTGATGGCATCCCGTGCGGCTGCATGGGCGCGCAGCACCAGCAGATCGCCCTCCGGGGTGCGCTCGCTGACAAAGATCTGCGGCTGGGGTGTGCCGAACACCTGTGCATTCTCCACGGCAGCATACTTCATGTTTTCCATCATCTTCTGGAAGTTCATGCCCACCTGCACCGTGCCCTCAGCAGACTTTCCGGCCGCGGCGGCATTCTTGGCAGCCTGTTCTGCCATCAGGCGGAACCGCTTGGAAATAGCGGCCAGCTGCAAGCCCATATTCGCTTCGTTGATGGTGCAGACATAGCGCAGCTCGCTGCCCAGCTGCTCCATAACATAGGCTGCATAGTGCTTAAAGTTCTCCACGGTGGACTCTGCTTCCCAGCCGCCCTTGCAGATGAGCCACTTGGGGCTGGTGAAGTGCAGCAGAGTCACCACCGGTTCTACACCATGCGCTTTGCAGCAGGCGATCACCTTGCGGTAGTGTTCAATGGCTTCCGGATTGAACGTTCCTTCCTCCGGCTCCACCCGTGCCCACTCGATGGAAAAGCGGTAGGCGTTCAGCCCGGCATCGGCCAGCAGCTTAATATCTTCTTCGTACCGATGATAATGGTCGCAGGCAATGCCGCTGGGCTCCGTAAAGCTGGAATGGGGCAGCTGCTCCTGTGCCCAGTAGTCGCTGTTGGTATTGTTACCCTCTACCTGATGGGCTGCTGTTGCAGCACCGATGAAAAAGCCTTTTTCAAATTTCTGCATGATGGTTCTCCTTTTATTCAGATTATTCAGAAGCCGACTTTTCTCTTGTGCCTATTGTAACAGGTCTGCGCGGTTCAAAAAGGATAATTTTTCACGTTATTGGTAAATTTTTCGTTGAACGGTCAGAACTGCGCGAATTTTTATCTTCAATTCCAGTTTTTTATCCGGCATTACCTGTTGCATTCTGTTATTCTGGTGTCAGGAAAAGCGGAAACCGTTTCACACAAAAAGGAGGAAAAATCATTATGTTCCAAAAGAAACCCAGCGCCAGTGAGGTAGACGGCGTCCAGTACCGCCGCGCCAAAACCTGGCAGATCATCTGCTACGCCTGCAACGCCTTTGTGGGCATGAGCGTCTATTCCCTGATCGGTATGGCAAGTTATTCTGCCAGTATCGGCTACGGCATCACTACTGCAACCGTCGGCATCATCCTGATGCTGGCCCGCATTCTGGACGGCTTCACCGACCCGCTGCTGGCATTCGTCTACGACCGCGTCAACACCCGTTTCGGTAAGCTGCGCGTTCTGCTGATCAGCGGCTACCTGATCGAGGCAGTCGGCCTGCTGTGCATGTTCAACCTGTGCTCCAGCAAGGGCTTCGGCCTGCCGGTGTTTGCCCTGACCTACATTATCTACATCATCGGCTACACCGTCACCAACATGACCGCCCAGACCCTGCCTGCCATCATGACCAACGATCCCCGGCAGCGTCCCACCATCGGTGTCTGGACCACTGCACTGAACTACGCCGTGCCCATGGGCATGAGTATGCTGATCTACACCGTCATCCTACCCAAGTGCGGCGGCACCTTTAATCAGGACTTCCTCAGCACCGTCTGCACCATCGTCCTGATCATTGCCGGCATCGGCACCCTGATCGTCTGCGCTGGCATCTCCGCTTACGACAAGCCCGAAAACTTTGATAGCATCAGTAAAAATCACGAACCGCTGAAGGTTGCGGATATTCTTGAGGTGCTCAAGCACAACAAGCCCCTGCAGTGCTACATTGCCTCCAACGCTTCCGATAAGCTGGCTCAGCAGGTAGGCAGTCAGGCCATCATCAACACGATGCTGAACGGCATCCTCATCGGCAACATGGGTCTTGCTACCACCCTTAGCATGATCAGCATGGTTCCCTCCATCTTCTTTGCAGCCTTCGGCGCAAAGTATGTGGGTAAAAAAGGCAGCAAGAAGGGCATCGTGACCTGGACCTGCGTCAGCATGACCATCACCGCTGTGCTGATCCTGTTCTTCATCTTTACCGATACTCGTCAGATCGGTGTGATCGGCAGCTGGAATATGATCGTTTATGTCCTGCTGACCCTGCTGCAGAACGGTTCCAATATGTGCATCACCACCTCCAACAACTCTTACATGGCTGACACCATCGACTACGAGCTGGACCGCAGCGGCCGTTACATTCCGGCGGTTGTCTCCGGCACTTACAGCCTGATCGATAAGCTCATCACCTCGGTGGCTGCTGTCATCGCCACCGGTGCGGTAGCCGTTCTGGGCTACACCACCACCATGCCTCAGCCCACGGATGCCTACACCTCCGGCATCTTCTGGATGACCCTTGCCATCAAGTACGGTCTGCCGATGCTGGGCTGGGTCGTCACCCTGCTCGCCATGGTGGGCTGCCCCCTGACCAAGGAGGAAATGGTCAACGTCCAGAAGCGCATCGCAGATAAGAAAGACGCCCTTCGTCATGAAGTGATTGCAGAACACATGCAGTAACACCCCGCAAAAACCGAAAGGGCTCATACGCTCTTTCGGTTTTTGCTGATTCTATCCATTTTTCATAAAGGAGTTTTTACCATGAGCAAGACCATCCTGCTGAATCATAGCAATTGGCATTTTACCAAGGAGAACCCCGGCATCCCCACCGCCATTATGGGTGAGGCCATCACCCTGCCCCACACATGGAACGCCGTGGACGGTCAGGACGGCGGCAACGATTACTACCGCGGCACCTGCTGGTATACGCTGGCTCTGGCAAAGCCCGCCATCCCGGCAGGCGGCAAAGCAATTTTGCAGTTGGACGGTGCCGCTATGACCGCTGTAGTCTACCTGAACGGCGAAAAGCTGGCCGAGCACAAGGGCGGCTATTCTACCTTTCGGGTTGACCTGACCGAACATCTCAAAGAGGAAAATCTGCTGGCGATCAGCGTGGACAACAGCGACAACGACACCGTGTACCCCCAGAAGGCAGACTTCACCTTCTACGGCGGCATTTACCGCGATGTAACTCTGCACATCGTTCCGGCAGAGCATTTCGCTTTGCCCGCAAACGGCGCACCGGCTCTGAAGGTGACCCCCATCGTCACCGACCTTGCCGCTAAGACCGTCGAAGTCACTGTGGAAGCCGCCGTGGTGGGTGCACAGAGCGTTACCTTTGCGCTGGAAGGCCAGAGCATCACCGCTCCGGCGGAAAACGGCACTGCAAAGGCTGTTTTCACCCTGGACAATGCCCGCCTGTGGGATGGCGTGGACGATCCCTTCCTTTACACCGTCTCTGCCAAGCTGGACAACGGTGAAGAGACTTCTGCCCGCTTCGGCTGCCGGAAGTTTGAGTTTGACCCACAGAAGGGCTTCATCCTGAACGGCCGCAGCTATCCGCTGCGCGGTGTTTCCCGCCATCAGGACCGCAAGGGGGCCGGCATTGCCCTGACAAACGAAATGATGGAGGAGGACATTTCCATCATTCTGGAAATGGGTGCCAACACCATCCGGCTGGCGCACTACCAGCACGCACAGTATTTCTACGACCTGTGCGATGAAAAGGGCCTTGTCATCTGGGCAGAGATTCCCTACATCACCATGCACATGACCAACGGCCGTGCCAACACCCTGACCCAGATGGAAGAGCTGATCGTCCAGAACTACAACCACCCCTGCATTGCCGTTTGGGGCCTGTCCAACGAGATTACCGCCGCATCCGCTGTCAATGAAGATCTGCTGGAAAACCACCGTCTGCTGAACGAGCTGGCCCACAAGCTGGACCCCACCCGGAAGACCACCATGGCAAATGTGTTCATGCTGGAGACCACCAGCCCCATTCTGGAGATCCCGGACGTGAACAGCTACAACCTCTATTTTGGCTGGTATCTGGGCGAACTGGAGCAGAACGACGAGTTCTTTGACAAATACCACGCCGATTACCCCGACCGCTGCATCGGCTTTTCGGAGTATGGCGCAGATGCTAACCCCCAGTATCAGAGCAGCCACCCGGAAAAGGGCGACTACACCGAAAGCTATCAGTGCGTTTACCACGAGCATATTGCAAAGATGATCGCCGACCGTCCTTGGCTGTGGGCGACCCATGTGTGGAATATGTTCGACTTTGCCGCCGATGGCCGGGACGAGGGCGGCAAGCACGGCGAAAACCAGAAGGGTCTTGTCACCTTTGACCGCAAGCTGAAAAAAGACCCCTTTTATCTCTACAAGGCCTACTGGAGCAAGGAGCCCTTCGTGCACCTGTGCGGCAGCCGCTATGTGGACCGCGCCGAGGATGTGACCGAGATCAAGGTCTACTCCAATCTGCCAGAGGTCTCGCTGTACAAGGACGGTCAGCTGGTGGAGACTAAGCAGGGCGACAAGGTGTTCGCCTTCCAGCTGCCCATTACCGGCAAGCACAGCATTGAGGCGCGCTCCGGCGAGCACAGCAGCGTAATTCTGGTGAACAAGGTGGACACCCCCAACCCGGACTACGCCATGGACAACCGCAAGAATGTGACCAACTGGTTTGACGGGGAGCTGGATGCCAGCTGCTGGTCGGTGAAGGACAACATGGCCAAAGCCATGGCAGACCCCAAGGCTGGCCCCATCCTGAAGCAGATCTCCGATAAGGCCGCCGCTGCCCGCGGCGATGTGGCCGCCGCCGTGAAGGATAACCCGGCTCTGGTGGCCATGATGGAGCGCGCCATGCAGCGGATGACCATTGAATCCATGCTGATGCAGGCAGGCGCTTCCGAGGAGGACATCAAGCAGCTGAACCGTGTATTGCAGGGTATTTCCAAGGAGTGAGTTTCGATGAGACAGACTTATTGCAACCCCCTTGATCTGGGCTACCGCTATCAGCACATGAAGGAAGGCCCGCGCGTGGCGGGTTTCCGGGAGGGTGCAGACCCGACGCTGGTTTATTTCAAGGGCAAATATTATCTCTTTGTTTCCATGTCGGCAGGCTTCTGGTATTCGGAGGATCTGCTGAACTGGGACTTCCATGCAGACCCCGGCCTGCTGATCTACGACTACGCACCGGATGTGCGGCAGGTGGGCAATTACCTCTATTTCTGCGCCAGCCGCAAGGGACGCAACTGCCCCATTTTGCGCACCGCTGACCCCCTGACTGAGCCGTTTACCGAAGTGTCTGCCCCCTTTGCCTTCTGGGACCCGGATCTGTTCTGCGATGACGATGGCCGGGTGTACTTCTACTGGGGCTGCTCCAACATCTCCCCCATCTACGGGGTGGAGCTGAACCCGGACACCATGACCCCAATCGGTGAAAAGCAGGAGCTGATCTTCGGCAATGAAACCGTACTGGGCTACGAGCGCCCCGGCAACAACGGCATCGTGGACCGGGAAGCCAGCGTGCTGTACCAGTCCATGAAGCAGTTCTATGATCCCAAGACCGGCAAGCTGAATCTGCCGCCGCAGATGGCAAATATCCCCGGTCTGAGTGTCGAAAGCCTGACTGCCATGTTCAACGCCATCGGCAAGCCCTACATCGAGGGTGCCTTTATGACAAAGCATGACGGCCTCTATTACCTGCAATATGCCTGCCCTGGCACCCAGTACAACACTTACGCCGACGGTGTATACACCTCCCGTTCTCCGCTGGGCCCCTTTGTGCGGCAGGCATCCAATCCGTTCTCCGCAAAGCCCGGTGGCTTCATTACCGGTGCAGGCCACGGCAGTACCATTGCCGACACCTACGGCAACTGGTGGCACGCTTCCACCATGCGCATTTCCGTCAACTATGACTTTGAGCGCCGGGTGGGGCTGTTTCCTGCCGGGTTCGACAAGGACGGCGTGCTTTACTGCAACCAGAACTTTGCCGATTACCCCCACCGCATCCCGGCAGACCGCTTTGATGCCGCCAGACAGCAGCCGGAATGGATGCTGCTGAGCTACAAAAAGCCGGTCACGGCCTCCAGCACCGCAGAAAACAGCAGCCCGGAATGGGCAGTCAATGAGGACTGCCGCAGCTGGTGGAGCGCCGCCGGTGCAGAGCCGGGTGAATGGCTGTGTGTGGATCTTGGCAAAGAGAGTGATGTCCGCGCCATTCAGGTAAATATGGCGGACGAAAAGCTGGTGGTGGACTTCCCTGCCGACAGCTACGGCGATGACCGCAAGACCCGCCACATCGAGACCCGGCCCCAGATCTCCCACTACACGGTGGAGACCAGTGTGAACGGAGCGAGCTGGACGCTGCGCGAAAATGTTGCCCGCGAGTGCTCCAACGGCTACTACGAATATGCAGACGGCATCCGTGCCCGGTACGTCCGGGTGACGGGCGGCGAACTGCCCTACGGACAGGCGCTGCGCATCAGCGGCCTGCGGGTGTTCGGTAACGGCGAAGGCGCAAAGCCCGCACAGGCCGAAGCCGCCGGGGCTCGCGTGGATGCACTGGATGCAAAGATCACTTGGAAGCATATCGAAAATGCACAGGGCTGCAACGTCCGCTACGGCGTTGCGCCTGATAAGCTCTATCTGAGCTGGCTGGTGTACGATGCAGACGAAGTGACCCTTTCCACCCTGACCGCCGGGCAGGAATACTACATCTGCGTGGACAGCTTTAACGAAAACGGCATCACGCCGGGTAAGACTTTCAAACTGGAGGGGTAAAATATGCCCATCAAAGCTGTGCAGCAATTTATGCTGGGCACTGTACTAAGCAATGAGCAGCAGGCAAAAGAGACCCTTGCTGCCATGAAAGCCGCCGGGTACGATGGCATTGAATTGTGTGGATTTATGATCCACCCCATCGGCTTTGTGGTAAAGCTGCTGACCAAGGCCGCCGGGATGCCGGTGGGCAAGGGCGGCAATCTGGACTGGCACAAGCTGGTGCAGGAGGCCGGCCTTCGGGTGGTCAGTCTGCACACCGACCTTGGCAGTTTGGAACGGGATGCCCACGCAGTGGCCGAGGAGGCCAAAAGCTTCGGCACACAGTATGTGGTCATCACCGGGATGTACCGCTTTGATTACGGCGATGAAGCCGTTATGCACCAGCTTGCGCAGCGGCTGAACAAAGCCGGCGAGACTCTGACAGCCGAGGGCATCCACCTGCTCTACCACAACCACAACTGCGAGCTGCGGCATGTGAACGCAGAAAAGCGCGCCTACGACATCCTCTTAGAAGAGACCGACCCTGCCTTTGTCAACTTTGAGTTTGACAGCTACTGGTTCACCGAGGGCGGTGCAAATGCGCTGGCATGGATGCAGCGGCTTGGTCCCCGCATGAAGCTGTGGCACATCAACGACCGGGGCACCCGCATCACCGGCAGTGCCATCACGCCTATCCTGAAAACCGACAGCATGGAGCTGGGCACCGGCAACATGGACTTGGACAGCCTGATGGCGCAGGCCCTTGCCGTGGAGGTGGATGCCGTTATTCTGGAAAGCCACCGCAATTGGGTGGACAATTCCCCCATCAAGAGCTTCCAGCTCAGTGCAAAATACCTTGCGCAAAAATTCTGACCTGCCATTCTCTCATTATTTTCTTCTTCATTATCCCCATAAAAGCAATGCCCCGCACCGGTTACTCCTTCCGGTGCGGGGCGTTGTGTTTTGCGGGGAATCTTTTTGCGTTACAGGGTGTGGGTGCCCGGCTGCAAGGTCAGGCTTCTGCCATCCGGGAGGGTGACTTCTGCGGTTCTGTTGCAGGGCACGGTGATGGTGTAGGTCACGGCATCGCCTGCATACTGCCAGCCGCTTTCAATGCGCCCCACCGGGGAATCGTACACTGCTTTTGCCCAGCCCAGAGCCGGGTTCGGGGTGGGGGCGATGGTCAGGGTCTCCCCTGCCAGATGGATGCCGCACACGCCACCGAACAGCCAGCCGCAGATGGCACCGTAGGAGTAATGGTTCAGGGATTCGCTGGGGTGGCCGTTTGCGTCAATGCCCGTCCATGTCTCCCAGACGGTGGTAGCGCCCTGCTTGACCTCATAGAGCCAGCTGGGAGCGGTGTCCTGTAACAGCAGCTTATAGGCGGTGTCGGCATAGCCGTACTTTGCCAGCACCTCGCAGAGGAAGGGTGTAGAAAGGAAGCCGGTGTTCAGGTGATAGCCGTTTTCCGCCACCATCCGGTTCAGGGTATCCGCAGCGGCTTGGCTCTCCTCCTCGCCCAGCAGTGCAAAGGCAATGGCGCGGACGTATTCGCACTGGCGGTCAGAAGTGATTTTCCCATTGTCAGTAAAGGCGGCGCGGTACGCCTTTACCGCCTTTTCTGCCGTGTCGCGGTACTGCGCTGCGTCCTCTGCCTTGCCCAGCGCCTGTGCAATTTCTGCCAGAAGCCGCCCGGAATAAGCCAGATACGCCGTACCCACGCTTTTGCGCGGGTTCATCATCGCCTGCATGGGAGTAATGCCAGGCTCACACCACTCGCCGTAGTCCAGACCGTTCAGCACCGTGTACTTGGCGTATGCCCCGGTCTGCTGTTCCTCGGTGGTCTGCTGTGCACGGCCAAGCAGGAACGCATACCACTTCTGCATCATCTCGTAGTTGTCCGCAAGGATCTTGCGGTCGCCGGTGCGCTTATAAAGGACGTAGGGCACCAGAATGGCGGCATCGCCCCAGCCCGCCGACATACAGAGCATGGGGGTCATGTAGCCGGGGCGGCTGGTGGGCGGCGCAATGTTCGCCATGCGTCCATCCGGGTACTGGTTCAGGCGGCATTCTGCCAGCCATTTTTCCACCACCGGGTAGCAGTCCATCAGGGTCAGGCCGGTCTCGATGAACACCCCCATATCGCCAGTCCAGCCAGCGCGCTCGCGGGTGGGGCAGTCGGTGGGGATATCGCAGAAGTTGCCCTTCTGGCTCCACACACTGTTTTTCACCAGCTGATCCACATCGGCATTGCCGCACGCAAAGCTGCCGGTGACCGGCATCTCCGAATAGACGGCGTGGGCAGTAAACTCTGCGCCGGTCAGGTCGATGTCCGTTTCCACCTTTGCATACCGGAAGCCCATAATGGTAAAGCTGGGCTTGTAGTGGTTCTCGCCCTCTTTGCAGACGAGTTCCAGCAGCTGTGCCGTGCCGCCCTCCTTGTGGCGGTTGCGGTCCTGAAAGTTCTCCTGCGTAAAGTTGCCGTTCTCGTCCAGTGCTTCGCCGCACAGCAGCTTGATTTTCTGCCCGGCGTGGGCGGTCAGCTTCATCTCCACGTAGCCAGCCATGTTCTGCCCAAAGTCCAGCACGGTCTCGCCGCCAGGGGTGCGCAGCAGCCTGCCCGCAAAGGCTTCCTGCTCCCGGATGGGCACGGTGTTCATGCCGGTGATGGGCAGGGTGTTCGGCTCGGTCTTTACGCCATGCCAACCGGAAAGTTCCCCTTCCAGCCGGGCATCGTACACCTCGCCCTGCTGCAGATCGTTCTGGCAGATGGGACCCTGCTGGGTGGCCTCCATACTGCTGTCCGAAACACAGACCGCCTTGCCGTCCACTTCCAGCTGGAACAGGACAGCCAGTTCGCTGCCGAACAGGTCACGGTCACCATCCACACCGGAGGTGCTGCGGTACCAGCCGTCGCCCAATGCGATAAGCAGTTCATTTTCACCGTCACGGACAAGCGCGGTCACATCGTAGGTCTGTGCCCCAAGGTGCTTATCCGCAGTAAAGCTGCCGGGGGCAAGCACCATGTCGCCGACCCGCTTGCCGTTCAGCCATGCCGCATACAGCCCCCTGGCAGTAATGTACAGCCGCTTGCCTTCTCCCGCCGGGGCGGTGAACGTTTTGCGCAGATAGCTTGCCGGGCGGTGGGGCTGATAAGGCTGCGCCTGCCCCTTGCCGGAGGCTTCCAGCGCCGCCTGCTTCTGCTCCCAGTTGGGCTTTGCAAAGGCGTTGATGGCATCGGTGCAGTCGATGTCCGGCTCTTCTGTTTCCGGGCAGACCCACACGCCCTGCCAGTCTGCCTGTGCAAGCCCGGTCTCGAAGGAAGCGGTGCTCCACGCACCGGGCTGGTCATTTTCATCCCACAGGCGGATGCGCCACTGTCCCTGCATCTTGGGCGGCACAGGGGTGGGCGTTTCGGTGTGCATCATACTGCTCAAAATCTTTCCGCTTGCCCACAGCGTTTTGGCTCCGGCGGTCACTTCGATTTCGTAGGCGGTCTGGCGCACGCCTTCGGCGCACTGCCACGACAAAAACAGCGTCCCGGTATCTATACCGAGAGGCTGGGTCAGATGATTCGTTTTCAGGTTTGTTGCTTGCATCATCCGCATCTCCTTTTTCCGTTTGATTTCTGTTCTTATTATAAAGAGAATCCCACGGAATAAGGGTGCAAAATTTTGTGTTATCAGTCAAAAAGTCGTGTTATTTATGACAATTCAAAAAATTCATCTTGCATCACGACTTTTCATCCGTACTGTCTGCGGTTCTCCTGTTATACTTTGGGTAAGAAAAAAAATTTACCGCCCACGCAGCGCTGCGTGGGCGGTATTTTTTATGCTCGCTTAAAACTTGAGGGCATTGGTTTGCGTGGCCGTATATGCCCGTTAATCGCACCGTTCCAGCTTTTTAGCTTTTGCAAAGAACAGCCAGAGCAGTGCCGTGCATCCCACCATGCAGGCAGGCATGATGAGGAAGGAGGTCCGGTAGCCGATGGCATCCACCAAGCTGCCAAACACGGCATTGAAGAGGATATCCGCCAGCGAAGCCACACTCAGCACCAGACCCGATGCAGAGGAAGCTGCGTGACTAGGCCAGTATCGCGGGATCAGCATGACAAGGGTCGGATACAGGATGGAGAACAGCAGACCGCTGACTGCCAGGAGCCACAGACCCGGTGCACCCAGCAGAACACCTGCGGTGTACAGAACCGCAGCGCTTGTGGCGAAGAGCCGCAGGCAGCGGTAGATGCCCAGCTTATCCACCAGACTGCTCAGCACCAGACGCCCCACCATCACACAGCCGAAGAAAACAGCGGTAAAGTTTGCCGCCTGTCCCATGGGCACTTCCAGTGCATTGGTAGCATAGCTCACCAGCCAGTTCATAATGCCATGTTCTGCAATGAAATACAGGCCGATGATCAGCACCAACGACAGAAATGCCGGACAGCTCATGATCTCCTTGGGCGATACCTTCCCCTCCGTTTTGTGCTCCTGCACTTCCGGCATGGGGAACAGCACGAACAGCACCATGGCCACTGCGCCAATGGCCAGCAGCCCCCATGCCACAGTGTGCCAGCTGGAAATATCCGTAGCCCAGTTGCCAATGATGCTCTGGCTACCGCTGGTGCCGATGCCCTGAATGAAGAACAGGAAGTTCACAAAAAAGCCGGGCGCAACGGCAAACATACCGGTCGTGATCAGGTTCATGTTGGTGTTCAGCAGCGTGGATGTGCCCATGGCAAAAAACATTCCCACAAGCAGCAGCAGATAGGAGTCCGTGGTGGCAAACAGCAGCATGGCTGCGCTCCACAAAAAGGTATACAGCAGCATGGCCTTGCGGCGGCCCAGAATATCCACCCCGAAGCCGCCGACGGCCAGAAACACGAGGTTGCCGATGTAGCTTACGGTGACGATCTGGGACAACTGGGCGGTACTCAGCTGGAAGTGGGCAGAGAAGATCGTGGAAAAAATGCCCCGCATGGCATCGTTCGCGCCCAGACCCACCATCAGGATCAGGAACGCGGCAAACGTGATGATGTTCTTTTTCTTGTTCATTGGTTTATCCCTCAAAAGAAGCCGCCGCACGGCCCGACCCGGCAAAAGGGGCCAGCGCCGATGCGGCGGCTTGCTCATTATTGATAGGCGGCTCAGCCCAGTTCGATGCTCTGGTACTCCGGGGCGGCAGCCTCAGCAGTCAGACCCATGGTCTGCACGTTGGTGCAGTTCTGAGTAAGAAGCGCCTGTGCGAAGTCCGAACGGTCCTCGCCTGCAAAGCCCAGCGTGGAGTTCCGGACGGTGACACCATCTACCCAGCGCAGGAACATGGCTGCACTCTTCTGATGCAGCATGCCTTCCTTTTCAGGCGGAATGGGACGCAGATCGTACATTCCGCGCTCCCACTTGCTGGTAGCTTCCAGACAGACGTTGACATTTTCAAACAGAACGTTCTTGATGTGATTCTCCTCGTTGCCGGAGAGGAACACACCGTTCTCACCCTTGCAGGTGACGTTGAAGAAGCGGACATTCTCGATGCTGCCGCTGTGGGTGTTGGCGTTCCGGTCGTGGGTCGTCATCACGATAGGCTCCGCGCAGCCCCACCAGCACTCGGCAAAGCGGCGGGTCTCGATCATGATGTTGGAGAAGCTCACGTTCCGCACACAGCCGCCGTCGCGAATCTGGATGGACAGACCCCGGTTGCTTCCAGTGATGATGCAGTTATCCACCAGAATATTCTCGAAATCTGCCACGCCCTCTGTGCCGATCTTGATCGCGGCACTGGTAGAGGTCAGCGTGCAGTTGGAGATGATGACGTTCTTGGTGGGGCCGTACTCGTTGTTGCCTGCTGTAGTCTTGAGGCAGATGCAGTCATCTGCACACTGGACATGGCAGCCGATGATCCGAACATTGGTGGAGTGATCCGGATCGATACCGTCGGAGTTGGTGCAGTCCAGCGGGTTCAGCACCCGGATGTTGGAGATCAGCACATCGTTGCATCCGGCAGGGTGCAGCGTCCAGAACGGAGAGTTCTGCAGTGTCACGTCATGGAACGAGATGTGGTTGCAGTGCTCCACATACACCATGGTGGGACGGGGGTAAAAATCACCGTTGAAATAGTAACGGCTTGCCCGCTTCATAAAGGCATAAACATTGCCGTCCACTGCACCCTGACCCGTGATGGAGAAGTTGTCTGCATCCTTGGCGTGAATAAAGGTGTAAGCCGGTTTTGCCACCGGACGATCCACGGCCTTTGCGCCGGAAACTGCTGCCACGGAAGCATCATCGCCGTTGGGGTTGAAATAGGTGGAGATATCGGAGTGCGCTTTCAGAAGGGCGCCCTGTTCCAGATGCAGCTCTACGTTGCTTTTCAGCTCGATAGAACTGGAATAGTAGGTATGACCGCCCTCCAGTACAACGCGGCCGCCGCCTGCTGCGTTGCAGGCATCAATGGCAGACTGGATTGCAGCGGCATCATTGGTTGCGCCATCGCCGACAGCGCCATACTTGGTGACTGAATAAACCATGAAAACTTGCTCCTTTTCACATTATCAGACTGCGCCGAACAGGGTGGGCAGCGCCATGGAGAACCAAGGCACATAAGCTACCAGCATCAGCGCCACGAAGATCGCCGCATAGAACGGCAGGATCGGTTTGATCATGTCCTCCATGTCCATATCTGCCACCGAGCAGCCGCTGAACAGTGCGCTGCCAACGGGCGGGGTGATGTTGCCGATACCCAGGTTCATGACCATCATGATACCGAAGTGGATGGGGTCCATACCGAAGGACTGGACAACGGGCAGGAAGATCGGGGTGAAGATCAGGACAGCCGGGGTGATGTCCATGAAGCAGCCAACCACCAGCAGGACAAGGTTGATGATGAGCAGGATGACGTACTTGTTGCTGGAAACGCTGATCAGTGCGTTGCCGATGGCGCTGGGCAGACCGGTGAAGCTCATGACAAAGCTCATGACGTTGGAGCCGGCGATCAGGAACATGATGACAGCGGTGGTCTCGCAGGCGTCCAGCAGGATCTTGGGCAGATCCTTGATCTTGATGCTGCGGTAAACAACGATGGACAGGAACAGGGTGTAGGCAACAGCCACGGCAGCGGACTCCGTTGCAGTGAAGATGCCGGACATAACGCCGCCGACGATGATGACGATCAGCAGCAGGCTGGGGATGGCGTCCACGAAGTACTTGAAGAAAACGGAAGCCGGAACCTTACCAGCAGTGGGATAGTGATTCTTCTTTGCGATGACATAAGCCACGACCATGCAGGCCAGTGCCCACATCAGGCCGGGGATGTAGCCGGACATGATCATGCCCACCACAGAGCAGCCAGCCAGCACCGGATAGATGATCAGGATGCCGGAAGGAGGAATGATCAGACCGGTAGGTGCGGAAGCGATGTTGACGGCAGCGGCAAACTTTTTATCGTAGCCTTCCTTCTCCTCCATGGGGATCAGAACGCCGCCGATAGCAACGGAAGCTGCAACGGAGGAACCGGACAGAGAGCCGAACAGCGTGTTGCCCAGAATGTTGGTGTGTGCCAGACCACCGGGGATGCGGCCGACCAGAATTTTTGCGAAATCGATCAGTTTCTGTGCAATGCCGCCGGTGTTCATCAGAACACCGCAGAGGATGTAGAACGGGACAGCCAGCAGCGAGAAGCTGTCAACGCCGCCCACCATGCGCTGGCTGGCAACGAAAGTGCCCAGATCCAGAGACAAGGTGGAGGCCATGGTCACGACCGACGAAATGATGATACTGACCGAGACCGGGACGCTCAGCGCCAGCAGCAGCGCAAACGTGCCGATCAGGAGCAGACCGACTTGAAAAGTACCCATTTTAGGTTCGTCCTCCTTTTTTATGCTTCTTTGGCAGACTCTGCCTTGGGGCCCTGCTTCATATCGCGCAGGTCCTCACCGATGAAGATGAGCGCGTAGAAGATGAACAGGATGGCACCCACAGGGACGCTGGCGTAGATCAGGGGCATGGGCAGCTGCAGCGCAGCGCTCAGCTGATCCGCAGCGGTGTTGACAAGGCGCGTGCCGCCGCCGATCATGACAACAACGCAGAACAGGATGACCATAGCCTGCACAAAGATATCCAGGATCTTCTGGCCCTTGAAGGACAGACGCTTGCTCAGCGCGGTGATTGCCAGATGCTTGCGGCGGCCGTATGCGTAAGCACCGCCCACCATGGTCACCCAGATCAGCAGATAACGCAGCGCTTCTTCGGTCACGGTGCTGGGGTTGTTCAGGATGTAGCGGGTGATGACCTGCCAGCAGACAGCAATGACCATGACACCCATGATAATGGTGCTGAGAACCTGAATGATCTTATCGATCAGGCCGCGGAATTTAACGATCAACATGGTATGCTTCCCTCCTCATCAAGCCTGTACATAGGACAGGAAGTCCTCGTAATAACGGGCATTGTCGGCGCTCTTAGCACAGAACTCGTCGCGCAGGGACTGGGTAGCCTCGATAAAGGCCGTCTTGTCGATGGTGTAGAACTGGACGCCCATCTCCTTGGCACCGTCAATGTTCTCCTGCACCAGATCCTGCCATACGGCCTCGTGTGCTTCGTTGCCCTGCGTCATGCCGTTTACGATGGCACTCTGCTCGGTCTCGTCCAGGCTTTCCCAAGTCTCGGTGGAGATGATCACGATATCGGGCACCATCTGGTGCTGGGTGTAGGTGTAGCTCTTGCAGACCTCACCATGGCCGTCCTGCACCAGAACTGTCTCGTTGTTCTCTGCGCCGTCAATAATGCCCTGCTGCAGACCGGTGTAGGTCTCGCCGCTGGACATGGGCGTTGCACTGCCGCCCATGGCACGGATCATGGCAATGGACGTGGGGCTGTCCTGGGTGCGGATCTTCAGACCCTTCAGGTCTGCGGGGCCTTCACAGGGGCCGTCTTTGGTGGTGTAGATGCTGCGGGAGCCGGAATCGAACCAGCCGATGGCAAAGAAGCCCTGATCGTAGGTGCTCTTGAAGATTTCCTGCACCGCTTCGCTCTGGTTCATAACGGCAAAATACTGCTCGGTGCTCTCGAACACATACGGCATCGAGAAGATGGCGTATGCGCTGTTGAACTGCTCCATGCTGGAAGCAGAGACCTTTGCAATATCCAGAACGCCGGCCTTGACCAGCTGGATCATTGCTGCGTTGTCGCCCAGCTGACCATTGGGGTAAACGCTGAAGGTCAGGTCGGATTCAGCAGAAGCAACTTCCGTCATCTTCTGCAGTCCAACGTTGACCGGGTGCGCTTCGCTGTGGCTGTGTGCCACCAGCAGATGCTTGGAGCTCAGGCCGTCTGAAACCGAGCCGCTGCATCCGGTGAGCGACAGGCTTGCGCCTACGGCAGCAAGACCTGCAGCAGCCAGAAAGCTGCGGCGAGTAATACGTCTTGTTCCTATCATGATTGACATCTCCAGTTTTCTTTGTTTGATTGACTGCGTACAAAACCGGTTTTGATCTCCTGTCGGTCAGAGTGAAATTTATCCCTTCCGCAAAGGGCTTCGGGCTGCGCATTCCCTACCATTTCTGTTCTGCCTTGTGCAACAGGCTTTCTGTCAACAAAAATAGCGCAAACGCGTTGTAATGTACAGGCCTTTTTTGGCAAAAACCTTGCATTTCTTGGTATAATCCAGCCTTTTCTGCAAAATTGTTGGCATTTATTGGTTAAAACATTGCATATATTGGTACATTGTGTTATGATGAACTAGCCCAAAAGAATTTTTTGACTGGAGGTATTTTTCTGTGAAAGTCATCAAAACCGATAAACATTACATGGCCGAGCCGGATTTTGAGATCGACCATTACAAGGATGCCAGCTATCCTCCGGTCGCTTCTCATTACCATGAGTTCTATGAAATTTTTCTCTTTGTCAGCGGAAATGCGGATTATGTTGTCCACGACAAAATGTTCCGGCTCAAACCGGGAGACCTGCTGATCATCCCACCTGCCATTATGCACCATCCCATCTTCCGGGACTTTGAGATTCCCTATGAGCGGTATGTGTTGTGGCTCAGCCCTCCGGCTTTTGATACCATGAAAAAGATCGACCCGGACATCGATTACTTTCTCCGTCCGGGTCATGCAAAAACATTTTTGATTCGGGATAGCGTGGACAGTTCCCGCGCCCGGTTCGGGCAGTTTGAAGCCCTGACCCACGCTTACCGGGAGGAAAGCCTGTGTTACCACAGTGAGGGCATGGCCGATATTCTCCGCATCCTGATCGGCATCAACCGCTCCTTGTATAATCGAGAGCACGTTTTTGCCAAGGCGCAGAAACCAAGCGTCCTGAGCAACGCCCTGCATTATATCGATCTGAACCTCAGCGGCGATCTTTCACTGGACACGGTGGCAAAGGCGCTTTTCATTGATAAATACAATTTTTCCCACATGTTCAAGCAGAATATGCAGATCAGCTTTTACCAGTATGTCATCCAGCAGCGGCTGCTGGAAGCCAAACGACTGCTGATGAAAAAAGAACCGATCTCTTCCATCCCGGCCAAATGCGGTTTTTCTGATTATAACGCCTTTTACCGCTCCTTCAAAAAGAATTACGGTGTCAATCCGCGCGAATATGTCGCTTACCACATAAAGGCCATCCACGGTGAAGTTGGCGGCTTGTCTCTTGATATCGACCACCAGAGCACAGAATCATGATAGGTTCCTCTGATTTCCGTCCTTTTTATAGAATTACAGCCTTTTTCTTCTTGGCGGCAGCAGGCGGCCTTGCCGTTTTATCTCCACCGACTTGGCGGCATTGATTTGCGTGGCCGCACACAAAAATCAAGTCCAGGTCCAGGAGGACACTACTATGATGGAACTGCTTTCCTGCCGCTACAACATGGATACCGCAATTCAACTTTTTAATGCAGCAGCTACATCGTTGGATTGCGTATCGCCAATATACTATTTATATGTTGCACTGATTTTTATCTCGTTACGGTTTCGCAATAAGACCAAAGTGGCGGGTATCACGATGATCCCCCACCACTTTAGCCAAGTAAATTTTTATTTTTGAATCGTAAAACGGAACGAGGTTCCCTTCTCCACCGCAAAGCAGTCGTCTGCATGGGGCTTTGCGCCCCAGCTATTGTCGCCGCCAACACCGCGCTGGAAGGCAGCGCAACGGACAACCGTCTTGTTGTCGTCCCGGGGCAGCTCGTAGAGGTGGCGGGCGTTTTCCAGCTCATGGGGCGTATAGGGCAGTGCCGAGAAGGTCATGCTGTCCCCTGCAAAGCCGATGCCTATGTTCAATCCGCTGCCGGTGACCGCTGCGCGGTACACACCGGTGCGGCTGCCGCACTCCTGCGGGTAGACCGGGGTGTTCTGGGCAAAATCCTGCCGGACATTGTAGCTCCAAGCGCCCATTTTGCCGCCTGCGGTGCGGTCGGCGGTGGTCTCCCGGGGGCCAAGACCCAGATAGGATACCTCGGTCAGTTCCCGGCGCAGCGGGAAGAGCAGCCCGAACTCCGGCAGTTCAGTGCGCGCGCCCTGCCATGTCATGGTGATGTCGCAGCGGCCTGCGCCGTCGATGGCAAAATCAATGGGCAGCGTCTGCCCATTTGGCAGAGTGTAGCTCGCGCAGACGGTTACAAATTCGCCCTTTGTTTCAGCGGTCAGGTTATCGCACCGGGCGTAGAGACCGGCGGTTTTCCAGAAGGCAAATGCAAACGGCTCTGCGCAGCCCTCGTCGTTGTTGGTAGGCGCACGCCAGAAGTTGGGACGCACGGTATCGTCCAGCAGCTGCACACCGTTATAGCGGATGGACACAAGGCCCTTGCCACGGCCAAAGATGTACTCGAAGCCCTTGCCCTTCACGCCGATGTTGCAGTCCATCTCCACCAGCTGTGGGGCGGGCAGGGTCAGCCGGGCGGCGGTATGGTTGTGCCATACCTGCCCAAAAGCGGCTTCATAGCCCGCCGGGATGCCGGGCAGCGCAGCCCGCTGGATGGCGGTAACGGTCATGCAGGCAAGCCCTGTCTCCGGCAGAGCAAACGGGAACGGAATGCGCACTTGTTCACCCGGTTTGCAGTCTGCCCGCAGCACGGCGCGGCGCTCCGGCTTGCCGTTGACCGAGGACGCAAACACAAGGTCGTAGGCGTTCAGGTCGGTAAAGAGATTCCGGTTTTCAATCACGGCTTCGGTGTCGGTCAGGGTGATTTTCAGCGGTGCGTAGGCCGCCTTGACGGCGTCCATCTTGGGGGTATTGCGGCGGTCGGGCAGCACAAGGCCGTCCACGCAGAATTCCCGGTCGGTGGGGCGGTCGCCGAAGTCGCCGCCATAGGCATAAAACTTCTCGCTATTCGGACGGGCTATTTGGCCTCGTTTTTGGTCCATCAGCGGGATGGCGTTGCCCCATCGTGTGCTATCTTTGGGGTGGAGGGCCAAGATTCCTTGGTCAACCCAGTCCCAGATGAATCCGCCCTGCAGGTGGTCGTATTCGTAGATAGGTTGCCATTGTCCCCACAGGTCTCCCGTGCTATTGCCCATCGCATGGGCGTATTCAGAGGGGATGACGGGACGGTCCAGCCCACTTTTCCCTACTTTGGCGAACCATTCCGCCGACGGATATTGTGGGACAAACAGGTCCGTGTTCCATTCCAAAAGCGCGCGCTCATAGCTGACGGGGCGTGACATCCAAGGGGCGTCGGCAGCTTTCAGCCATTGGTAGGTCTCGTAGAAGTTGACTCCGTTGCCCGCCTCGTTGCCCAGCGACCAGAAGCAGACGCAGGGGTAGTTTTTGTCGTGTTCATACAGGTTGCGGGTGCGGTACAGATGAGCGTCGAGCCAGTCAGGGTTGTTGCCCAGCGTGCCACCCTTGCGCAGGTCGTAGCCCATACCGTGGCTCTCGATGTTGGCCTCGTCATAGACATAGAGACCGTATTCAGAGGCCAGCTCATAGAAGCGGTGGCCCTGTGGGTAGTGGCTGAGGCGCATGGCGTTGATGTTGTTGCGCCGCATCAGTTCGAAGTCGCGTCGCATCACCTCCTCCGTCACATAGTGGCCTGTATAGGGGTTGTGCTCATGGATGTTGACACCCTTGAGTTTGATGGGTTGCCCATTGACCAGCAGACAGGGGAGTGTGCGGCCGTCTCTACACAATCGTTCCTTGATCTCGATACGCCGGAATCCCACGCGGTAGGGAATCACCTCTTGTTCCTTCCCGTTTTGCACCGTTACATATAGGGTGTAGAGCTGGGGCTGTTCCGAACTCCATGGCCGGACGTTTGGTATCGTGGCCGAGAAATCGGCGAAAGCCACTGTGTCCTTGATGTCGATCGACTGCGAGGAAGCGGCTACAATCGTGCCTCCGTCATCGCTCCGCAATTCGTAGGAGACTGTTGTCCGCTGCCGTTTGCCCGTGGTGTTGCGCAATTCGGTCTGCAAGCGGAAGATACCATCGTGGTAGCTGTCGTCGAGGGTGGAGGTGATATGGAAGTCGCGTACAGAAACCTGTGGTTCTGCCGATAGCCATACGTCGCGCTCGATGCCGCTGATGCGCCAGAAGTCTTGACATTCGAGATACGATCCGGTACTCCAACGATAGATCTTGAGTGTCAGGTGGTTCTCTCCCTTGCGCAGATGCGGATTCAGCAGATATTCCACTGTCGATTTGGAATCTTCACTATACCCAATGTGTTGTCCGTTGAGATAGACATAGACTCCCGATTTGGCTCCGTCGATGTGCAGAAACACATTCTTTCCTTCCCATGCATCGGGCACGGTGAAGGATCGCTGATAGACGCCCACGGGAATCTCGTCGGGAAGGACAGGCGGTTGGGGACGTCCTTGGACAAACTCGTATGGTTGGTTGACGTAGATCGCCGTTCCGAAACCTTGCATCTCCCAGTTGCCAGGAACGCTGATCGTGCTCCACCCCTGTGTGTCGGGCTGGTCGGCTGTGGCATCATGGGGTAGCAGGTGGTCGTCGTCGGCATAGAAAAAATGCCATTTCCCATTGAGCGACTGGTGCCACGGACTGTCCTCGTACCGCAGCGATTGTCCCGCAGAGCAGTCAGGCCATGCCATGAACATCGTCCTTGGCCGCTCTGTGCCGATGGAAAGCGTGCGCAGGTCGCGATGGTGTGGGAGAGGGAGAAGCGTGGCGGTAGCCAGCAGGGAGGTGAGAAGCGTATTCATTATATAATATATAAGGTATAGGATGTAGGTGCAAATGGATTATTGGATGGCTATTTTCTCATACTTCAACGCCTCGCCCGGACGCACCATGCGGGTGGCGCGCAACTGGATGTAGCGGGCCGATACAGGCGTGAAATAGACCTCTTGCAGGATAGGGTGGTTGCGGATGTTGGAAAATTCTCCCTCCGCTACCTTCTGCATAGCCTCCGGTGTCTCGCCAGTCCACAACTCATAGTTGGCCGCCGTCCCCTCGTTCCCCACCGATTGTGTGGGAAGGTAGAAGAAGGCACGGATCGTCTTCGACTCGCCGAGGTCGAAGGTGATGGCCTTCGGTGTGATGTCGGCTACTGAGAAAGGCAGCGTTGCCACCTCTTCCACCCGTTCGGTATAGCGCTCTTTGGCGTTGGGGGCGTAGTAGGCTCCCATCTCATTGATGCAGAGCGGTCCGCGTGACTGGAGGAAGCGTATGCGCAGTTGGCGGGTGGTGATGGTCTTGAAGCGCAGCAGTCGCTGGTAGCCGATGGTGGTAGTCTCCTCGCCCGCGTTGATGGGTGTCCAAACACCATGGTCGAGATATTCCACCACGAAACGTTCGACTCGCTGTCCAAGCGGAATATACTCCTGCAGTTTGAGGCGGTTCACCTGCGTCGGTTTGCGGAATGTGAAGGAGAGCGTGGCCGTTGTCACGCCATCGGGCGTAGCCCAATAAGTGTGGAAGTCGCCATCTGTCAGCATCCGTGTAGAGAAAGCATCTCCTCGTGTGGCCGTCGCCTTCACCTTCGCCCCCTTGAGGAGGTTGGTGGCCAGTTCCTTGCTAATCACCTGGTATGCCTCCACGGCCCTTGCGGAGTCTGTGGGGTGTATCAGTCCCTCCGGGGTGACGGGGAAGTTGATGAGCTGGGATCCGTTATGGCCCACGCTGCGGTAGTAGAGATCGACCAGTTGGTCCACCGTCTTCACCTTTCCGTCCTCCTTTTCGTGGTAGAACCATCCTGGACGGATACTGACGTCGCATTCCGCAGGCACCCAGGCGTCGCCGTCGGCATGGCCTTGCTGCAGTTCCCAGTAGCGCTCGTAGCCAGGATGCACATCCTTACTGCGCAGGAAAGCCCAGTTGGTGGCAAACGCGAATCCCTTCTCGTTGCCGACCCATCGGCACCCCGGTCCCTCGTCGGAGAAGATGACTGCCTTCGGTTGGAGTTCGGCCACCATCTTCCATGCCCTTGGAAAATTGTAGTAGGTCTTGCGGTCGATAGTGCGCTCCTCTTTCGTGCCACCATACCAGCCGTCGCCGCCATTGGCGCCGTCGAACCACACTTCGAACAGTTCGCCATATTGCGTCAGCAGTTCCTGGAGTTGCGCATAGAAGTATTCCACGTAGAGGGGAGTGCCGTAGAAAGCCTGGTGGCGATCCCACGGCGAAAGGTATAGTCCCAGGTGGAGTCTGTACTTTCGGCATGCGGCAGCCAACTCTCCAACGACATCGCCCTTCCCGCCCTTGTAGGGCGTGTTGCGGACGCAATAGTCAGTCTGCTTCGTCGGCCATAGGCAGAAACCGTCATGATGCTTGGCAGTGAGGATGATACCCTTCATTCCCGCCGCCTTTACCGTCCGTGCCCATTGCTCACAGTCGAGGCGGGTGGGATTGAAGCTCTCCAATGGAGCGTCGCCATAGCCCCATTCGCGGTCTCCGAAGGTGTTCGGACCGAAGTGGATGAAGGCGTAGGTCTCCAATTGGTGCCATGCCACCTGTGCCTCTGAGGGCAGCGGTGGGATGGGTGCAGGGGCGTCGGTCTGTGCCTGAAGAGGTTGAAGACCGCAGAGGGCGGTCGTTAGTGCAAGGATAAGGTGCTTCATTTTTGTTTGTTGTTGATGGGTGAGAGTGAATGGCGAATGCCTTTGGAATGTTTCGGGATGCCTTCGGGACGCGTTCGGGATGTGGTCAGCGTCGCTCCTTCAGTTCGTCGCTAAAGGAATAGGGTGCATCCTCAGGCCTCGTGCCACGCGAGAGGTTGGGTTGTCCCGACATCTTGAAGTCGAGACTCAGTCCTTGGAGGAGATCCTCGTGGTCGAGGTAGTTGCGGTCGTAGGCCACCCCGTCGCGCAGAAGCTGGTCCACATAGGGGCCGCTGTTGCCGTCGCGACGGATCAGGAGGCTATTGCCATTCTCCAGGTGCACCTTGACTTGGTCGAAATAGGGTGCGCCCAGGACATACTGGTTGCTTCCTGGACAGACGGGGTAGAAGCCGAGGGCGGAGAAGACGTACCAGGCCGAGGTCTGTCCGTTGTCCTCGTCTCCGCAATAGCCGTCGGGGAGGGCAGAGTAGAGGCGGTCCATCACCTGTCGGACCCGATACTGCGTCTTCCAGGGCTGACCGCTATAGGCGTAGAGATAGACCATGTGCTGGATCGGTTGGTTGCCATGGGCGTAGTTGCCCATCTCCATCACCTGCATCTCGCGTATCTCGTGGATCACCTGTCCGTAGTAACTGTCGTCGAAGATGGGCGGCACGACGAAGACGCTGTCCATCATCTGGTTGAAGCCGTCGCGGCCTCCCATGAGTTGTATCAGTCCTTCGGGGTCGTGGAATACGCACCACGTCCAGTGCCAGCTATTGCCTTCGGTGAAGGCGTCCCCCCACTTAAAGGGGTTGAAGGGCGACTGAAACTTTCCGTCCTTCAGTCGTCCGCGCATCAGGCGGGTCTCTGGGTCGAAGACGTTGCGGTAGTTCATCGCCCGTTCCCGGTAGGGTCGCAACTCGCGAAGACTTTTGCCCAGCGCTTTGCCAAACTGATAGATGCACCAGTCGTTGTAGGCGTACTCCAGGGTGCGTGCCACGCTCTCGTTGATCTTCACGTCGTAGGGCACATAGCCGAGACGGTTGTAGTATTCGAACCCCATCCTTCCCGTGCTGCCGATAGAGGGATGGTGGGCGTTGGCGCCATGGACGACAGCCTGCCAAAGCGTCTCCGCATCGTAGCCCCGTAGTCCTTTGAGGTAGGCGTCGGCCACAACAGAAGCAGAGTTGTTGCCGACCATACAGTCGCGGTGGCCCGGACTGGCCCATTCGGGCAGGAATCCACTTTCCTTATAAGCGTTGACAAGCCCCTCTTGCATCAGTCTGCCCATCGAGGGATAGACCAGATCGACGAGTGGCATCAGCGCGCGGAACGTGTCCCAGAAGCCCGTATCCGTGAACATGGCCCCGGGGAGCACCTTGCCATTGTATGGACTATAGTGGATGGTGTCGCCTTGGGCGTTGACTTCGAAGAACATACGGGGGAAGAGCACGCATCTGTAGAGGTTGCTATACAGGGTTCGCAGGTGGTCGGTATTGGCATCGCTGACCTCGATACGGCCAAGCACGTCGTTCCAGCGATCTCGTCCCTGCTGGCGGAGTCGGTCGAAGTCGGCGTCGCCCAGTTCCTTGAGGTTTTGCAGGGCTTGGTCTGCCGAGACAAACGACGAGGCGACGCGCACCCCCACTTGCTCGCCCCGCTTTGTGGCGAAACTGACGGCAGCCACGGCATGGTCGGCGGTGGCACAGTCATCGTCCGAGGCCACGAAATGGTAGTCGGCATCAACGCTTCCTACGTGGGAGACGGTGAAAGGACGGTCAAACTCCAGGACGAAGTAGTTTTTGAAATGGTCGGGTACACCGCCGCTATTGCGTGTCGTGTAGCCCACGATCCTGCGCTTCTCGGGCTGGATGGTGATGGAGGATCCGTGGTCGAAGGCGTCGATCAGAATGTTGGCGGAGTCTGTCGCGGGGAAGGTGAGGCGGAAAAGGGCCGCCCGCTCCGTCGGCGTTATCTCTGTCGTCACGTCGTAGTCGGCCAGATATACCTTATAATAATAGGGCGAGGCCGTTTCTGCCTTGTGGGAGAACCAGCTGGCACGGCGGTTTTCGTCGAAATCCACCTTGCCAACAGTCGGCATGATGGCAAACTGGCCGTAGTCGTTGATCCACGGGCTGGGCTGGTGGGTCTGCTTGAAGCCCCTGATTTGGTTGGCATCGTAGGTGTATTGCCAGCCGTCGCCCATCTTGCCCGTCTGCGGCACCCAGAAGTTCATGCCCCAGGGCAGGGCGATGGCGGGATAGGTGTTGCCTGTGGAAAGGCTAAATTTCGAAGCGCTTCCCACTAATGTCGATACATGATCGACAGGCGTGACGGGCTGCTGGGCCGATAGGCTCGCACTTCCCGCCAGCAAAAGAAGGGCAAGTGCGGATAATTGATGAAACCGTTTCATTTCTTCGAGCGTTATAAGGTTATGTGGCAACTATGCTGCAAAAGTACGAAAAAAAACTGGTTCGTCCGAATGTTTGACACGATAAGGTTGTCGCCATTGCCAAAACTTGCTGCTGGATCGCAGGAATGGTCTGCCTAATAGCGAGTGGGATGCCTGCCGAACAGTTTCCCTGGGTGACTTGGCTGCGAAGGTCCCGTTTCGGGAGACCATCCTCCGACCTCGTTGTCATCCTCCTGCAAACAGTTCGCGGAGCACGGGAAGGGAACGGAGGTCGGGCATGTTGGGTACGTGGAGGCGGTAGTAGGCCAGCATGATCCCTGCGATGCGGTTGCGCTCCTCGCGTGTCGGAAGAAAAACGTGCATAGTGGGATAGCTGATGCGCATCAACAACCCGACATGGGCAGCGTCTTCGGGTGGCAGAAAGTCGGGATGGAGCGGACGCAGCGGCGTGAACGTTGCACCACGGAGGTCGAAGTAGCATCCCTCGTGGTAGTCTTCGAGGTTGGGCCAGAATCCTAAGAAGCGGCTCATGCGCGCCATGAAGACAAGGTGGAAATTGGCAAAGCGCGCTTCGGTCTCATCGAGCCATAGCAGGCTGGAACGGATGAAGAGAAAAAGGGGGACGTTCTGCTGTTCGTCGCGTGTGGCGTAGGTGAGAAACTCTGCGAGAAAGAGCAGGATGGCCTGTTTCGACGGATTGGTCGGGATGTGAAGGTAGGGCTGGTCTATGCGCACCTCGCGCAAGCGCTGCAAAGAACTGCGCAGGCGAAAGTCGTAGTCGATGCTCAAAAGAGTCAGGGGCAGGAAGTGCTGGCGTCGTACTCGCCCCCTTGCCGTCTTGGGGATGCGTACGAGAAACGACACGCGTCCTTGTGCCTCGGTGAGTAAGTCGGCGATGATGGCGTTGTCGCCATACTTCACGGTACGGAGCACAATGGCCCGCGTCTTCACTTCTTCCATGTGTGCAAAGGTATGAAAAAAGCCAGACAAACCACCAAGTATTGCAGCTAAGGCACAAAAATATAGCCATTTAGATAATTTTTACTTGGCAATATTTGGCTGAAATGAAAAAAAGCAGTAACTTTGCACCCGCAAAAATTTAGCAGGGGTCCCTTCGTCTATCGGTTAGGACGAGAGATTTTCATTCTCTAAAGAGCAGTTCGACTCTGCTAGGGACTGCAAGAAAATAAAAAAAAGAAGAAAACAAGTAAAGATGGCAAATCACAAATCATCGTTGAAGAGAATCCGTCAGGAGAAGGTTCGCACGCTTCATAATAAGTATTATGCTAAGACGATGCGCAATGCCGTTCGCAAACTGCGTGCCACGACGGACAAGGAGGCAGCTCTGAAGCTGTATCCGACTGTGCAGAAGATGCTGGACAAGCTGGCTAAGACCAACATTATTCACAAGAATAAGGCGGCCAACCTCAAGTCAAGCCTCACGAAGCACATCGTTGCTCTCGGATAAATAAGAACTTTTCAAAGGGTTCTATAAGTCTATAGCACCAACGAAGGCATCCATTGCATATCTATATGATGTGTGATGGATGCCCTTTTGCGTTCCAATGGTTCGTGTCTTGGTGTGTGTGAAAAGCGACAAAGTCGGAAAAAGCTTGGTTCCTAACTGCCTGGGTGGGCGAAAGCGTGGGATTTGACGATTAAAAATTTCCGTATTCGCATGTTTTTTCGTACCTTTGCGGTCTATAAAAGAAAATGAAGCAACATGGAAGATATTCAGGCTGCCGAACAAAATTATTCGGCCAGTAACATACAAGTCCTTGAGGGTTTGGAAGCTGTGCGCAAGCGTCCAGCCATGTATATCGGCGACATCAGCGAGAAGGGTCTCCATCATCTCATCAACGAGACGGTGGACAACTCCATCGACGAGGCCATGGCGGGCTATTGCAGCCACATCGAGGTGACGATCTGTGCGGATGGATCGATTGTCGTGGAGGATGACGGTCGTGGAATCCCTGTCGATGAACACAAGAAGCTCCACAAAAGCGCGCTGGAGGTGGTTATGACTGTCCTCCATGCGGGCGGTAAGTTCGACAAGGGCTCGTACAAGGTGTCTGGCGGTCTGCATGGTGTGGGTGTGAGTTGTGTGAATGCGCTCTCCACGCACATGATGTCGCAGGTCTTTCGCGACGGCAATATCTACCAGCAGGAATATGAGCAGGGCAAGCCTTTGTATCCCGTGAAGATCGTTGGAAAGACGGACAAGCACGGTACGAGACAGCAGTTCTGGCCCGACGGCACTATCTTCACCACAACGACCTTCAAGTGGGAAATCATCGCACGTCGTATGCGGGAACTGGCCTACCTCAACGCCGGCGTGAAGATTACCCTGACGGATGAGCATCCTGATCCCGAGACGGGCAAGACACGCCAGGAGGTGTTCCATGCCAAGGAGGGCCTCAAGGAGTTTGTCCGCTACATCGACCGCCATCGCACCCACCTCTTCGATGATGTCATCTACCTGAAGACCGAGAAGCAGGGCGTGCCCATCGAGGTGGCTATCATGTACAACACGGACTACAATGAGAATCTTCATTCATACGTCAACAATATCAACACCATCGAGGGTGGTACCCACGTCACGGGATTCCGTACCGCGCTGACCAGGACGCTGAAGGCTTATGCTGACAACGACACCCAGATCTCAAAGCAGATTGAGAAGGCGAAGATCGACATTGTGGGCGACGACTTCCGTGAGGGTTTGACGGCCGTCATCTCCATTAAGGTGGCTGAACCCCAGTTTGAGGGTCAGACCAAGACGAAGCTCGGTAATAGCGAGGTCTCGGGTGCGGTGCAGCAGGCTGTCGGCGAAGCTTTGGCCGACTATCTGGAGGAGCATCCCGACGAGGCGAAGCTTATTTGCAACAAGGTGGTGCTGGCAGCCACGGCACGTATTGCCGCACGCAAGGCACGCGAGAGTGTGCAGCGCAAGAACGTGATGAGTGGTGGTGGCCTTCCTGGCAAACTTGCCGACTGCTCCATACGTGATCCGAAGCGCGCTGAGATATTCCTGGTCGAGGGCGACTCGGCAGGAGGATCAGCCAAGCAGGGCCGCGACCGATACACCCAGGCTATTTTGCCGCTTCGTGGTAAGATCCTGAATGTGGAGAAGGTGCAGCGCCATCGTGTGTTCGAGGCAGAGTCGGTGATGAATATCATCCAGTCCATCGGTGTCCGCTTTGGTGTGGATGACGGCCAGGATGACTTTGAGGCCAATACCGACAAGCTTCGCTACGACAAGATAATCATCATGACCGATGCCGATGTCGATGGCTCGCACATTGACACGCTCATCATGACGCTCTTCTATCGCTATATGCCGCGCGTCATTGAGGAGGGACACCTCTATATCGCTACGCCGCCGCTCTATAAGTGTACTTACAAGAAGATTTCGGAGTATTGCTACACCGAGCAGCAGCGCCAGATCTTCCTCGACAAATACGCCAATGGCGTGGAGGACGGCAAGGGTGTCCATACACAGCGCTACAAAGGTTTGGGAGAGATGAATCCCGAGCAGCTGTGGGAGACGACCATGGATCCGAAGACGCGTCTGCTCAAGCAGGTGACGATTGAGAATGCTGCTGAGGCCGACGAGATCTTCTCGATGCTCATGGGCGACGACGTGGAGCCGCGTCGCGAGTTTATAGAGGCCAATGCCACCTACGCCAACATCGACGCATAAGCGACTTGTGGATGGGTAGCCCGTGTGTGACGAGATCACGATGAGGCTACGCAGGGTGGTCGGAGTATGACTTAAATAGAATAAAACCGAATCCCCCACCTCCTCCTTTGGGAGAGGTGGGGAGTGTATATAATGGACGAGAGCAGTTTTATAGAGGTAAGTGTCGCTCAGGCGCGAGATTTCTATCCTAAGGGACATTTCATAGGCGAGGATTTTCTTGTCTATGAGCATTTTAGTGAGGTGCCTCTGCCGTGGAAGTCGTGCCGGATGCAATGTCTTTTCTTTGCTCTCTGCACCCAGGGAGAGGCCAGCTATACGGTCGATGCCAAAGCGTCACGTATCAAGCAGGGCGATGTCATCATCGTTGGGGAAGGCCAGCTGATAGAGAACTTCCTTGCCTCGGATGATTGTGACGGCATAGCGATTATGATCTCGTATGACTTCTTCAACGATATCGTCGCTGGCATCCGCGACCTCAATACGCTTTTCCTCTTTTCCCGTCTCCATCCTGTCTTTTCGTTGACGGAAAGAGAGGCGAATGTGTTGTCCAGTTATATTGACACCATCATAGCAAAGATCCTGGAGCCTGAGCACCACTTCCGTCGGGAACTCGTCAGCACCCTGATGAAGGCACTCATCTACGACATGAGTAACGTCATCTACCGCTACCAGATGGGGGAAAAGAAGCGGTTCTCGCGCGGTGAAGTAGTGTTCTTCAACTATATCCGTCTGGTCCGCGACCATTTCAAGCAAGAGCGGCGCGTCAGTTGGTATGCCCATCAGCTTTGTATCACCCCAAAATATCTATCCGAAACCATCAAGACCATCAGCAAGCGAACGCCCAATGAATGGATAGACTACTATGTCGTGTTGGAACTGCGTCTGTTGCTGAAAAATTCGGATAAGAGCATCAAGGAGATTGCGGAGTATTTGAACTTCCCCAACCAGAGTTTCCTTGGAAAATTCTTCAAGGATCATGTCGGAGTCAGTCCGTCCACATTCCGCAAAAGTTGATGTTTTATCTCGTTTCCGAATGACGCTGATATCGTGAATGACTTTCGTTTCTCTTGCGTAAGCAAGCAAAAAGATACCCGAAATAGCTGTTTTGGAATGTTTTTCATTTAAATAAAGTTAATCAACGAAACAGAGGTGGGATGGTTAAAGAGAAATGCTTACTTTTGTATAAACCAATGTAAATTATGACCAAAGAAGAAAGACAGTCCGCCATCCTCGACCAGCTGCTCAAGCAAGGGTCGGTTCTGGTGTCGGCTTTGAGCGACAACCTGCAGGTTTCGGCGGTTACGATACGCAAAGACCTTACCGACTTGGAACGCCAGGGACGCTTATACCGTAGTCATGGCAAGGCCATTCTGATCAATCCGTTCACGGCCAACCGTTCCGTGAACGAGAAGGAAAAGCTCTTTCCAGAGGAGAAATATAATATTGGCACGGCAGCTGCGCAGCTTGTCATGCCCAACGACTCCATTGTCATCGCGTCTGGCACGACAGTTACCGCCTTTGCACAATGCCTTCAGCACAGTCTCAGGTTCACGGCGGTCACGTCGTCCATCAAGGTTTCTGAGGCCTTGGCAGCCAATTCGGAGATAGAGGTCATCCAGCTGGGTGGCCGATTGCGTCATAGCAGTCTCTCGGTAGTAGGCCCCGATGGCGAGCAGACGCTTGCTGGCTGTACTTTTAGCAAACTCTTTATTGGTGTCGATGGTATCGACCTGGAGTATGGCATCACTACGACCGATCTTCGCGAGGCCCATCTCAATAAGGTGATGATGGGTGTGGCACAGAAGACCATCGTCCTTGCCGACTCGTCGAAGTTTGGACGCCGTGGTTTTGCGAAGATTTGTGGTATGGACGAGGTCGATGTGATTATCACCGACGGCAATATCCGTCCCACGGACCGTACCGCTTTGGAGGAAATGGGTATTGAGGTGATCGTCGTTAATGGTGGCAACGCCTCCGTCACGATGCTTTGATCCTGTGACAGCAAAGGAATAGAGAGAAAGAAAAGCGAATGGTGTGAGTAGGGTGGAAACTAATCAAGGTTACTGCGGATGAGAAAGATTTTCTTTGTGGCGATATGGTCTGCCCTGCTGGCTGCTTGCACAACCGATTCCTATGATAGTGGCGACACTCCGTTGTCTTATCTTTCTGCTGAATGGGCCGATGTGACGACCAATGGCGACGGATTGGTGGCCTATGCCGTCACCGATGGCGGGCAGCGGCTCACCTTTTCCCCTCCTTATCAGGCTCAATGGCTGAAGCAGAAAGCCGACACCACTTGTCGTGCTTTGCTCTACCATGGGCAGGTGGTTGAAGGAGTGACCAGCGTCAAAGGACTTACTCCCGTCTTGATGGCCGGCGTCGTGGATCGGAAAGAAGGAATGGCGGTCAAGAAAGACCCTATTGGCAATGCACGAGCATGGTTTTCGGCTGACAAGCGCTATCTTAACCTGGTGCTCACGATCAAGGTAGGACGCAAGGAAAATGCTCCTACGCAACAAAAGATAGGGATCGTGCGCGATTCTGTCACCACCCTTGCTGATGGCACCCGCTGTTGTTGGCTCACTTTGGCACATGACCAGAACGACGTGCCCGACTATTATTCTCAGGATGCGTGCGTCAGCGTACCTGCAGCAGTGCTTCACGAAGTTGGCAAGGTGTGCCTCCGTGTGGCAACCACACAAGGAGAACGCCTCTTGGAAATACAATAACCACCCCTTTTCCTAACTACTATCGACGCGACTTCTTTCCGAAGTCGTGCCCCTCAGGATGTTTTATTGCTCTTGTCAGCAAGCGATAGCCCGCAAGGCTAACGCTGATTCTATACTATCGGCAAACTGATGCCATTGATTTTCTGATAGATGTCGAGCGCATAGACATCCGTCATGCCACTGATATAGTCGATGACGGCCATGACGCGTTTCTCCAGCGACGGGTTGTGGATGTCGTACTGGCTCGAAAAGCGACGGATGAGTTGCTGGCTGTGATATTTCTCTGGCTCTACTGCCGCATTGATTAGGGCTTCCATGAGGGTCTCCATGATCTTATAGCCCGACAGCTCCACGTCGAGAACTGGTTTGGAGCGGTATATTTTGGCCTTCGACACCTCAGAGCAACGGCAGTACGCTTGGCGTTGGAGTTCGTTGATATGTCTGACGAGCGGTCCTTGAAAGGATCCCTCCAGTATATCTTCCTCGTGATTGACAAACGCCTGTACGCATTCCCGTTCCAAAGCACCGACTGCACAGGCGCGCATATACACTACCTGCTCGTTTTCGTCTGTCACCTCCTCCTCTATCAGACGCTGGCGAATGCCTTGTCTTTCTCGCTCATCAAAGAAGCCCAGGAGTAGGTCGGCAGTCTCCTCAAACGACAATAGGTGTAGTTTGTGGGCATCCTCGATATCCATGATCTCATAGCAGATGTCGTCTGCAGCTTCCATCAGAAACACCAACGGATGACGCGCATAGCGGACGGAAGTACCTTCATCGTGCTCCAAGCAGCGCATGCCGAGGTCCTCAGCAATGCGCTCGAAGTCCTCGCGCTCTGATTCGAAGAAGCCAAACTTGCCGTGCGAGCCTGCCAAATTGGAACTGAACGGGTATTTGACGATAGCCGCCAATGTCGAATAGGTCATGACGAATCCACCGAAACGACGACCCTGAAACTGGTGAGTAAGTAGGCGGAAGGCGTTGGCATTGCCCTCGAAGTGGGTGATGTCATCCCAGAAGCGCGCGCTCACCTTTTTCTTCAGGTCGCTGCCAGGTCCTTCTGTGAAGAAACTCTGTATCGCTTGCTCGCCACTATGGCCGAAAGGAGGATTGCCCATATCGTGGGCAAGTCCTGCAGTCTGCACTATCGTACCAATCTCCTCAAAAAGTGTCCCGCGGAGGTGAGGGTGTCGATCCGTGAGGATGCGTGCCACGTCGTCGCCCAGCGACTTTCCCAGCGATGATACCTCCAAGGAGTGGGTCAGTCGGTTGTGGACAAAGACCGACCCTGGGAGCGGGAAGACCTGCGTCTTGTTCTGCAAACGTCGAAACGGAGCCGAATAGATCAGTCGGTCGCCGTCGCGCTTAAACTCCGATCGGTCGTCATGGCGTAGCGGGTGGCGCGTTTCCTGTCCCAGCCGCTTGTTGGAAATGAGTCGAAGCCAGTCCATATCGTTTTCCTCCTTGTCTTTGTTTTACTGCGCCCCCTGTCCCAGCCAGTGCTGGATTTCCGCATCCAAGTTCTGGATCTGCACGTCGCGCTTCTGCAGCTGATTGTTGCGGTCGATGATGAAGTAGGTCGGGATGCTTTGGATGTTATAGCTTACGAGCGTCTGCGAGTCGCCTCCTTCTGGATCCCATACACAGATCCAAGGCAGCGATTCCGTCTGAGTCTTGAAGAAATGCTCGTTGGTATCGTAGCTGACCTGGTAGATTTCGAAGCCCTGGGCATGATACTTGTCATACAATTGTCGCAAGACCATGATGCGTTGTGCTGACTCTTTCGATCCGAAGACATGGAAGTCGAGCATCACTACCTTGCCTTTGAGCGAGGTGAGGCTCTGCTGCTGTCCGTGGTTGTCGGGCAGTGTGATGGGGATCACGCCGAGTTCCTGCACCTTGGCGGTCTCTGCCGCCATGGTCCGCTTGTTGTTTTCCACGATACGCTCGTCCTTCATGCCCTTGAGCGTGATGTTGTGCAGGTTCTGTGTGCGCTCCGTGTTCGGGTAGAATGTGTCCCACGAGGTGGCGACTGCGCCGAAGACTTTGTTGTCCGTGGCATCCATGCGTGGGTTGAAGATCATGATGGGATTGCCGTTGATGACCACATACTGGAAGAGAGCGAAGTAAGCATAGCCCCGCATCGGCTCCTTGAAAATGTAGTTGCGCATCACGTCGTCCTTGTAGGTCCGTATCAGCAGGTCGATGGCAGCATCCACGTTGCCCGTGTCGCTCATGACAAGCTGGTTGCATTGTGCTTGCAGGGCGATTTGCTTCAGGGCCAGTTCGCGTATTTTCTCGTTCTCATAGGAGTTGTCCACCTTGTAGTTGGTGGCCATCATTGGGTAGGAGGCCTCCAGTTGTACCGTCTCTGTCGAGTCAATACCGATGTTGATGATCTGTCCGGCAATGCGCAGACGGTAAAACTCTGGGTTGTTGGCCTTGTCGCCGGCAAAGGCAAACTGCCCCTTGTCGTCCAACTTCACGGAGTCCACTACCTTGAATCCGTCGAGCGTGTTGTGCTCGAAGTAGAGCGTCGAGTCCTTGGCGTTGCCAATCGTTCCCGAAACGTGGAATTGCTCCCCCGTACAACTTGCCAGAAGCAGTAGGGCGAAGAGCGAGAGGATGCCTGCGAAGCGATGTTCGCGCTTGTCTATCTTCATGATTCTATTGTTTTTTGTTCGTGTGAATGGGTTTGCGTGCGTGACGCAGATCTTTCATCACCGTGTAGGCTACGAAGATGCCGATGAGCAATGTGTTGACGCCGAGGGCCGCCACCGTTCCCAAGGTATTGTTGGCCCAGTTCATTGCCGCAAAGAGGACTACGGCCAGGCCGACATAGACCATCATCTGTCCGATGGGGTAATTGATGGGGAATTTGCGCTGACCGACAAAATAGGAGAGAATCATGGCTGTGGCATAGCCCGCAAAGCCTGCCCAGGCACACGCCATGTAGCTGTATTGCGGCACAAACACGACATTTACGCCTATCAGTACTAGACATCCTACCCCCGAGAACACCGCACCCCATATCGTTTTGTCAATCAATTTATACCAAAAGCTAAGGTTGAAGTAAATACCCATCATGATCTCTGCCGCCATCACGATCGGCACGACCCGCAGTCCAGGCCAGTAGTCGCGCCCGATGATGTGGCGCAATATGTCCATATAGCCCACCACGCAGAGGAAGGCCAGCAGGGTGAAGATGAGGAAATACTTCATCGCCTTGGCATAGGTGTCGAGGTTGTCCTTATCCTTTGACTTTCCGAAGACGAAAGGTTCATAGGCGTAGCGAAATGCCTGTGTGATCATTGCCATAATCATCGCCACCTTCGAGGCTGCACCATAGATGCCCAGTTCCGAATGGGCATTACCCGCCTTGTAGAGATAGGGAAAAAGGATCTTGTCTGCCGTCTGGTTGAGAATACCAGCAATGCCGAGGATGAGAATCGGCCATGCGTAGGTGAGCATCCGTCGCATCAGCCCTCGATCGAAACCCGCTGTGAAGCCGCGCAGCTCCTGCCAGAAGCAGAATGTGATAGATCCTGTGCAGGCCAGGTTGATATAGAAGGCGTAGCCCACCTCTGTACCGCCGAGAATGACGTAGTAGAGGAGGTTGAGTGCGATGTTGAGTACAATGAAAAGCAGTTTGAGCGAGGCAAACTTGATGGGCCGCTTCTGATAGCGCAGGTAGGCGAAGGGAATGCATTGGAATGCATCGAGAGCCACCGTTGCTGCCATCACCCAGACGTAGCTGGGGTGGTCAGCATACCCCATGAAGGAACTAATCGGGTGGATGAATGCCAGCACGAGCAGTACGAAGATCGCACTGGTCGCCGCCACCATCCATAAGGTCGTCGAATAGACGCGTCGCGCATCCTCCCCCTCCTTGTTGGCGTAGCGGAAGAAGGTGGTCTCCATACCGTAGGTGAGGATGACGAGCAGCAGTGCGGTGTAGGCATACATATTGGTGATGACGCCGTAGCCGCCGCTCTCGGCGCTCATCTTTGCCGTGTAGAGGGGTACGAGCAGGTAGTTGAGAAAACGTCCCACGATGCTGCTCAGCCCATAGATGGCCGTGTCCTTAGCCAAACTTTTCAAACTTGCCATTGCTGTCTTGGTTTTTGCGCTCCCTCCCTCGGCTGCGGCCTTTTAGCCGCCCTTTCCCTTGGGGGTGGAAAGGATCATGCGCTTATTGAATTGCAAAAGTAAGAAAAATATGAGATATGGCAAAGAGAAAGGCGTGATAACGAGCCGTATGCCGTCGTTTTTCCCCTTTGTGGGCAAATGGTCTTTGGATTTTGTAAGTCGAAACGTGGAACTTAGAACCGTATCAGCGAGTTGTAATCCCAATAGGCATTGCGCATATCGACACGCCCGCTTTTAAGGAAAGGCACGCCCTCCTCTTCGAGTAGTTTGCGTTGGTCTGATGGTTGCGAGGCCAGCCGGCCTCCTGAACCTACCACGCGATGGCAGGGGATAGCAAGATCTTGGGGTGTCTCGCGAAGGATTTTACCGACCACACGCGCATGATTGGGCATCCCAGCAAACCGGGCCACATCGCTATAAGTGGTCACACAGCCTTCAGGGATGCATACGACAATGTCGTAAATTGTTTGTTTGATTTGGTCAATATCCATCTTCATGCCCACAAAGTTAAGAAAAATATGTGATTCTATGTGTCCTGTTTGTGCTTTTTTTGTTTTTGTTTTAATAGTGTATGTTAATTTAAGAATTTGGAAACAAAATGCGCATCTATTTGTCGTCTTTAGGTTGATGGTGACACCTGTTGGGGTTGATGTTACGTCGTTTTGTAAGAGCGATGGTCGGAGGTGGAAGAGTTCGTATGCAGTAAGGAGGCGTGTGGGGAGGCATTTTGAGGGTGGTGGTTAAAGTCTGCCCTGCTCGTTATAGCTGAAATAGTGGCCGTCGCAGACGATGATATGGTCGAGGAAATGGATGCGCATCACCTCACATGCCTTTTGTACCCGTTGTGTCAGTTGGTCGTCGGCTCGGCTTGGTACGGCGTTGCCGCTGGGGTGGTTGTGGCAGA
>OHEU01000205.1_pt1 | contig 39907 bp, 29 predicted proteins | sample 1567341 | NCBI WGS metagenome assembly OHEU01 (sample SAMEA3879524, study PRJEB24766) | human gut metagenome | biome: human-associated habitat; feature: feces | place: USA | collected 1985/1987 | reverse complement strand
GTTTGAAATCGTTTCTGCCGAAATGTTTCAGAAAATGAGTATTTTGTAAGGTCGTCTGCATACGGTGGTTTTGGATGTCGTAATCTTTCACTTCTTCGAGATTGCCTATCATATTGCCGTCGGGAATATGAAATATTCCGTGAAAATGTAATCTGTCGGTATCGTTCCCGCGCTCCCATACGCCCACATACTTCCAACCTTTCCTTGCGACAAGGTGTTTTAGGGTGTTTGTCAACTTTTTGCGGAATGTTTCTTCGGTTTGAAGTTCGTCCGAATAAGTAAAAGTTACGAAATAGTCCCATCGTTGCAGTCCGAGTTTTCGCATTAGCCGTACTTTGCGCTTAATGGCGTTGGTTTTCACTCGTTCAAGATTTTTGTCCACAAACGTCTTTAATTCCGCTTTGTCCGTAAAAACGCTTTCCATCAACTCTTTAATGTGCTTTTTACGTTCTTTCTTGGGAAGTAAAAGACTTTCCTTATATGCCTTTTCAAAGCATTCTTTCGGGGCTTCGGGCGGAGATTCATTCGTTAGTGATAATTGTTGCATTGGTTTGGTGACACGTCTTTTACAGCCTTTTCCGCTTGGATATGCGCCTTGCGGAATAGCAACGTAATGACTGCCGTCGTGATAAATTTTTGCTTTTTGTAAATTCATTGTTTCTGCTCCTTTTTGTTTTTTGTTGAGTGTAAACTTCAAACTCGCAAGTTTTTTGCGACTTTGAAAATGTATTTGAAAGAAACGCAAAAATTTTTGTACCGGTAAATCGCTCTTCCAAATTATAATCGGTATTCTAAAACTCAAATAGGAAGGTTTTTTTCCTGTTTGAAAAAGTTTTTTAAAGATTGTTTCTTCATTGTAGAAAAATTTTTGTACCGACAAACCGTCTCTCTCAAAAGACTATCGGCATTGTAAAACTCAAACCGGACAGTTTTTTACCGGTTTGAAAAATTTCTTGCCGTTTTTTTTACTCGATTACAGCCTACAACACTTCTCTAAAAAAGCGTGAATGGCTTGAAATGTAGTTTCAATGGAAAATTTCCATTTACAATGGTTTTTGTGAAGATGAAAAAAGACTGTGGAATGGTTGTAAAATGGATTTTAGGCAACAAAAAAAGACGGCGCAAAAAACGCCGCCCGAAACAAAACGGAGCGAAAAAACACTCGGAATATGTAAAAGGAATAAGGCTCAAAATATGCCGACGAGCGAAGAATTATGGGGCGATTCGCCAAGCGGGTTAGCGGCGAACGACCCATTTCGCTCGGCTTTGAGTTGACCTTTTTATCCGAGTTTTAGCGAGTTGTTTGGCGGGTGCTTGACTGCGCCGCGTAGCGGCGCACTTGTATAAGTCAAGCACCCGTCAAAGAGCCATTTGAAGTTTTTATTCCTTTTAGTCTGTAAGTAAGAAATGCAAGGCTGGCAGGCCAATAAAAAGCACATTTGTGTTACGCCAGTGAACAAAGGCTATGCCCCGAAAAATAAAAGCCTCCCGCTATGCGGGTGGATGTTTACTACTTGTTTAGTTTCTTTTTGCGGTAGGTAAGAGGGGTAATGCCGTATTCGTTTTTGAAAGCTCTTTGAAAATGCGACTGACTCGAAAAGTAAAAGAAATTGCTTATATCGGCAATGGACTTATTGGAATAAGCAAGCAGTTGTTTTGATTCCTGTAATTTTGCTTTTATGATATATCGGGCAATCGTTTCGCCTGTTTCTTTTTTGAACTGTTCCATAAAAATAGAACGGCTTTTATAAACGTGCTTCAAAACGTCGGCAACGCCTATGGGTTGGTTGGTATGAGTTTTTATAAATTGTAGCGCGGAATATACTTCGTTGGAATATGCTTCGGGATGCTTTTGGTCGGCAACTCTTTGTGCAAAATCTATAATGGCATTATACCGTAATTCATTTACTTGATTAACTGAAATACAACGCTCACATTCTTGCGTATAAAGGTCTATGAGCTGATATGTTTGCTCTATATCGAGATTGCCTTTAATTGCCCCGACTTTACCGACAAGCGCTATAAATCCTATAAAAATATTCTTTGATTGACGAAGCGCATCGTCGGCAAGTTTGCCTTCGGGAGTGGGGGTATTGGCAACCGTTTTGAAAAATGCCGCAAGCCCTTCCACGTCGCCGTTTCTAACATAACTTAAAAGCCGCTGTTCAAGGTTATAAGTACCGTGAATAAAGTCATCTTCTTTCCAAATTTCTTCGGTGTGTTTTTCGGGAACTTTGAAGTCATTGTTTTGACTATTAAAGAAATCGACAACCGATATTTCTTCTTTATTGATTAAATAGTGTACAAGACAAACGAAATTGAGAAACTTGCTGTACGATATGCGCGGAATACTACCGATAAATTCTTTCAGCAAATCAAGCTCGTTCCAATCAAGATTATGCTCGTGAATTACGGACGCAAAAAGATCGTCTGTAATTTTTTTATTTTTGAACGGTCCTATTAAGATAAGTGTTTTTCCGTCGGTTGTTTTAATTGCGCCGTAAAGTCCTGCATAGCCCGAAACAAGCGAAGGATTGCTTTCGCCTGTAACTTTATTGGCAATGTGGCGGAAAACTTTTTCATAACCGAGATAAGAACAATTGAAATCTATGACTTCGTTTTTGTCGTTAAAGCATATAATCGGTAGATTGTACGAAGCGTATAAAAGTTCACAGGTTTTAAGCAAATATTTAGTATCCATAATCAACTCCCGTACTATTATATAATATTTCGGACTTTAATGCAATATTTTTGTTTGAGAAATTTATATAATATAGGCAGGATGGCGAGTTTTATAGAAATTCTTGTCGCGGTAGGGGAAAAATGATAGTAGAGTTCAATGACAATTGGATATTAACGAAAGAAAACGGTAAAGAAAAAACCGTTCGGCTTCCGCACGATGCCATGATCGAAGAAAAGCGTTACGAAAACTGCGTAAACGGAAAACAATGCGCTTTCTTTCCGGGCGGTAAATACGTTTACCGTAAGTCTTTTTGCGTTGTCAAAGAAAATTTACACAAGTTTACTGCCTTACTGTTTGAGGGCGTTTATAGATACGCAACGGTTAAACTGAACGGAGAAGTCATAGGGGAAAACAAGAACGGCTTTTCCGATTTCACGGTAGAACTTACGGGCAAACTCATAGAGGGAGAAAACGTATTGGAGGTTATTGCCGACAACACGCTTACACCCAATTGCCGATGGTACACGGGTAGCGGGATATATCGTTCCGTGCAGTTGATTCAAAAGGATTTTAATGATATTCAGAGCGTGAGAGTTACCACGCTTTCCGTTAAACCTGCAAAAATTAAAGTTGATATTTTATCCCAATCGCATCCGTATGTAGAAATCTATGACGGGGCGATTTTGCTCTATAAAGGGGAAGCGGGCGAAATAGAACTTAAAGACGTCAAACTATGGAACGTAGAAAATCCTTACCTATATAAATGCGTGGTGAGAACGGATAAAGACTGTGAGGAAATTAAATTCGGCATACGCAAGGTAGAGATTATACCCCGACAAGGCTTGTTCGTAAACGGCGAAAAAACGCTATTGCGGGGCGGCTGTATTCACTCTGATAACGGAATATTGGGTGCGTGTTCGTTTAAGGAAGCGGAGTATAGAAAAGTAAGAATATTAAAGCAAGCAGGCTTTAATGCGATCCGTTGCGCCCACAATCCTTGTTCGCGTTATTTTTTGCGTGCTTGCGACGAACTCGGAATGTTCGTAATGGACGAAGCGTTTGACGGTTGGTATATTCCGAAAGAATATCACGACTATTCGAGAGACTTCTATTCCGATTATGAGTTTACGTTGACGCGGATGGTAGAAAAGGACTATAACCACTCGTGCGTAATAATGTATTCGATAGGCAACGAAGTATCGGAAACGGCAGAGGATAAAGGTATTGAACTCTGCGGAAAGTTGCGTGATTTTGTAAAATCTTTGGATAGTACCCGTCCTGTAACTTGCGGCGTGAATCTTTTGATTGACGTGTACGCGCAAATGGGCTTCGGTATTTATAAAGACAAAGGCGAATACAAAAGAGAACCGTTGCCCGACAAAACGAAAAGAAAAAGAGAGAAAAAGAGCGGATCGACGTTTTTTAATGCGATGGCGCAAAAGCTCGGCGGCTTAATGTTTTTTATGAGCAAGCTGAAAAAAGCCGAAAGAGTTGCTTTGAAAGTTGCAGATAATATTGACGTCATAGGTTTGAACTACGGCTCGTCAAGATATGAAATCGACGGAAAAAAATATCCCGAAAGAATGATGCTCGGCACGGAAACTATGGTAAAAGATTTGCCGTATAATTGGTCGAAAGTCAAAGATATACCGGGACTTATAGGCGATTTCGTGTGGGCGGCTTGGGACTATCTCGGCGAAGCGGGCGTCGGCGATTGGACTTATTACAGTTACAAAGGTTTGCCGCTGTTGGCAGGTTCGGGAACGATAGACTTGGAAGGCAACGTTACAGCCGAAAGCGAATTTATGAAACGGGTTTGGGGGCTTACGAAAGAACCGTATATCGGCGTAAGGCCGCTCAATCACAGAAATGAAGTTCCGTTCAAAAGCGCATGGAGATTTACGGACTGTATTGCAAGTTGGAATTGGCAAGGCTATGATAATAAAAAAGCAGTCGTAGAGGTTTATGCCGACGCACATTCTATAGAACTGTACTTAAACGGAAAGAAAATCGGCAATAAAAAGGTAAAGGAATATAAAGCCTTATTCAAAGTCAAATACAAATTCGGCACGCTTAAAGCAATCGCTTATGATAAAGATAAGCGCAAAATAGGCGAAAGCTGTCTTACTACGGGCAAAAGCGTTACGCTTAATGTGCAGACCAGTAAAACAAAGCTAAAAACGGGTGAGCTTGCGTTTATACATATTAAATTCGTTGACGAAAACGGTAATATCGTTCCTTATATAGAACAACAGGTTGACTTACAGTTTATCGGCGAAAGCGTGTATCTGCAAGGCTTCGGTTCGGCACAGGTAAAGACAGACGAAACTTATAATAACCCTTATCACAACAGTTTTCGCGGAAGCCTGCTTGCGGCAGTTCGGGCGGGGACGATTAAAGGTCAGACAAGGATACTAATTAAAACAAAAAATCATATAACGCAGGAAATTATGATGGAGGTGGAATAAATGGCTAAATTCAGGCTTTTCGGTAATCCTACGGCAGATATTACAAACAGAGAACTTTTGCACCGTGAGATTGCTCGGCAAGCGGCGGCGGAGGGTATGGTTTTACTCAAAAACGAAGGGGTTTTGCCGCTCAAAGCAAAGAAAATCGCCGCATACGGCGCGGGCGTTCGTATGACGATAAAGGGCGGTACGGGTAGCGGCGACGTGCAAGAGCGTTATTCGGTTAACGTCGAAAGCGGACTGAAAAACGCAGGCTTTAAAATTGTGTCCACCCGTTGGCTTGACCGCTTCGACAAACAGTTCGCGCAGGAAAAAGAAGAGTGGCGGCTCGGAATTGAAAAACGCATTAAAAAGTATAAGATCTGGCAAGTTCAAAAGATGTTCGACGAGGTAATTCACGTTACTCCGCTCAGATTTCCGATAGGCGATAAAATTCAACCCCAAGATATAGTTGATTGCGATACGGCTATGTACGTTGTGGCAAGGCAAGCCGGCGAGAGCGCAGACCGCCGCAGAGAAGCAGGGGATTTTCTGCTTTCGGACGTCGAGCTGTACAATATCAAACTTTTATCCGAAAAATATAAAAATTTTGTTCTTGTCATTAACTGCGGAAGTCAGATTGATTTAACCGCATTGGACGGCGTGAATATAGGCGCAATCATATTTATGGCGCAAGGCGGAGAAGAAGGCGGAAACGCTCTTGCCGACATTCTTTGCGGCAAGGTTACGCCTTCGGGTAAACTTACCGACACTTGGGCTTATAAATATGAAGATTACCCCACTTCGGACGAATACGGAATTTTAGGAAACGTACTCGAACAGCAGTATAAAGAGGGCATATACGTTGGCTACCGTTACTTTGATACTTTCGGCGTGGACGTAAGATACCCGTTCGGTTTCGGACTTTCCTATACGCAGTTTGAAATTGCAACGAAAAGCATAACCGCAGAAAAAAGCGTTGTAACGTTAAAGGTTGCCGTTAAAAACGCAGGAACAGAATATTCGGGAAAGGAAGTGGTGCAAGTTTATCTTGCAAAACCGCAGGGATCAATCAAATGTGAAAAACATACCCTTTGTGCGTTCTCAAAGACCAAAGAATTAAGACCGAATGAGAGCGAGGAATTAACTCTTACGTTCGACCTTGCCGACTTTGCGTCGTATGACGAGCGCGGAGCAAAATACGTTTTGCAAAGCGGAAAATACGGTGTATTCGTAGGCAGTTCCATCAAAGATATAACTCCCGTTGCGGCTTTGAATCTCGATGCGGAAGTTGTTACCGAAATTTGCAAAAACGTATGCAAAAAACGCGGCGAGTTCGATGAGATAACGGCAGACGTTAAAGATGAAACGTATCCCGAAAATCTGCCCGTTATCGAAATAAAAGCAGCCGATATTGCAACAAAGAAAAACGAATATGGAAATTTGTCCCCGATTATAACTACACCGCAGACTGAAAAATATTTGAAAACGCTTTCCGATAAAGACCTTATCGAGCTAACGGTAGGCGGCGGATATATGGGTCGCAGTTATAACGTAACGCCTTCCGTTGCAGGCAGAACAAGCATCAGTTTGTTAAAGCGCGGTATCCCCAATATCAATTTAAGCGACGGTCCCGCAGGGCTTCGGCTTTCGCCTAAAAATGCCTATACAAAAGGAGGTTCGCCGAGATATATCGACCACGTTCCCGATGATTGGCAATGGGGGTGGATAAAAAGATTTGAAAAATTCTTCCTTGCAAAACCGAATAAGGGGTACAAAGTTTATCAATATATGACGGCGTTTCCTTGCGCTACGCTTCAAGCGCAGACTTGGAATACCGAGCTTGTGGAAAAGATAGGCAAGGCAATAGGCGTAGAGATGATAGAAACGGGCGTAACCGTTTGGCTTGCGCCGGGTATGAATATACATCGCAATCCGCTTTGCGGACGCAACTTCGAGTATTATTCGGAAGATCCGCTCGTTTCGGGTATGTTCGCCGCGGCGGTAACGAAAGGCGTTCAATCGCATAAAGGCTTGGGGGTAACGATTAAGCACTTCTGCTGTAACAATCAGGAAGATAAACGCGAATATATGTCGTCCAACGTGGGCGAAAGGGCGTTGCGTGAAATATACCTGAAAGGCTTTGAAATCGCAGTAAAGACGAGTATGCCGAAATCAATTATGACGAGCTATAACAAGCTGAACGGCATATATACGCCGAACAATTACGATTTGTGCGTTTCCGTCCTTCGCAACGAGTGGGGCTATAAAGGTCTTGTGATGACCGATTGGACGGCGACGGGCGACACAAAGGGTAAACACGAACTCTGCCATAAATGCGGCAACGATTTAATCGAACCGGGCGGGAAAGCGGTAAGAAAATATTTATTCAAGGCTTATAAAAATAAGCAGCTTGATATGAACCTTGTTAAGGTTGCAGCCGCCAACGTGCTGAATTTGATATTTGAAAGCAACGTGTACGAGATAAGGAGAAAAAAATAATGGCAAAAGAAAGTAAGGGGCTTTTGAGCGGCGGCTTGTTTGCAAAGCCGATTATGAACTCACGTGTCAAGACAAGGGCGGTGTCCAAAAAGGAAAAGATTTTGGGACACTTGATAGGTCCGCTCGGACTTATTTTCGTCGTCAACACCGTTGCGGCGCTTGTTGAAAAATTCTTTACCCAGCAAGTTGGCGCAATGTACGGTACGGGCAACGTTGAGATGATTCAGAAGATGGGCGGATATTATGAAGTCATAATGACCGTAACCAAAGTTTTGGGCGTTGGCTTGGGGCTTTTAATCGGTTTCTTGCTATCACGGACAAAATCAAAACAAGGACGTTTCCGCCCGTGGTATTTGATTTTCGGCTTTATGTCAATTATCATAGGCGCATTGATATTCCTGTTTCCCGGCACAACGCTCGGCGAAAGTTATTGGTATTATTTCTTCTTTATGCTTATCTGTTACAATACGGTAGGGAGTTCGTTCTTCTATACGTTTAGAGATAATATCGTATCGGTATCTACGCGAGATCCGAAAGAAAAAGCGCAGCTTACGTTTATCCGCAAGATGTCGTGGACGCTTATTTCGGGTATTCTCATCGGTATGCTTGTAAGCTCCGTGGTACTGCCGTTTTGGCTTGAAAAAGACATTAACGGTTATCCGATACTTTTAATCGTACTTTCGGTTGTTGCCATTCCGCTGTTTTTAATGGAGTATTACTATACGAGAGAACGTATCATCGAGGACGTCGCGGAAGAGGTGGAAAATGAAAATAAAGTGCCGTTAAAAGCACAAATGAAAGCACTTTTTACAAACAAATATTGGATCATACTTACGGTTCTTGCTTTGATACAAGGCATTGTAGATGCGTTTAAGGGCGGTAACGTTCAGTATTTCTACATTAAGTTTATGCTCGGCGGTGTGGAAAACGGCTCAATGTATATGCTGTATCAGATAATAACGGGTGTTCCGCTTGGACTCGGCGCAATCATTGCTTATCCGTTAGCTAAAAAATTCGGCATCAAAAATATTACGTTTGCAGGTTACGCATTGGTGCTCGTAGGAAGTATATTGGGTTGGATAATGCCCGACAATATTCCCGTTGCTATGGTCGCAGGCTTTTTAAGACAATTCGGTATGATCCCCAATGCGTACATATTTGCGTCGCTTATGTGTTATGCGTTTGACAGCATCGAATACAAATCGGGTTTCCGAGTGGAAGGCTTGCTTGCCACTGCAATCGTCGGAGCGATTATGGGTTTGATTTATGCGCCGTTTGCAGGCGGTTATGAATCCACCATATTAAAGCTCGGTTTTGTGGATGCCGAAGGCGTTGTCGCTTCCGAAGCCGTAAAATCGTTTATGTCGCTTTCGTTCTATTTGTTTGATATTATTATGGCGGTTGCTTTCTTGATTTTGATACCGTTTGTCAACGTGGAAAAGAAGCTGCCCGAAATCAATGCAGAGCTTTTGCGTCGCAAGAAAGAAGCCGTTATTGCAAAAGGCGAAGTTTGGCTTGAACCCGAAGAACAGGACAGAGTGGAAAGAGAGCAGGCGGAAAGAGAAGCGGAAGAAAACCGTATTGCCGATCTTAAAGACCATTGTGCAAGAAAAGGACTTGACTTTGAAACGGAGAACGCGAAGTATCTTGCAAAACAGGAAGAAAAGCGTAAAAAACGGGAAGCCAAGCAAGCAAAGAAAAAGGCAAAAAAGAAAGGTGGCGATACAGACGAAAATAATTTCGACGGAGGCACGGTAGAATAATGCAACCTTATGTAATTGCCTTAATAGCAATCGGCGGTTTTGCCGTTTATTTGGCAATCGTTATGATATGTTTATATGAGAAAGGATGTCTTGTCAAAATTCATCCGATGAATAAGCACAAAGAGGGGCAGATTAAAGTTGCTTGTGTAGGGGACAGTATTACTTACGGCAGTTATCATCTCACAAAAAGAAATTATCCTGCCGTGTTGTCCAAAATGCTCGGAGACGGGTACTGTGTGAACAACTTCGGCTTTTCGGGGCGCACGGCTATGAAAGACGGAGATATGCCCTATGTGAAGGACAAGAACTATCAAAACAGTCTTGCTTTTATGCCTGATAAAGTAATTATCATGTTCGGTACAAACGACAGCAAGCCGTATAATTGGAAAGGCGCAGAAGCGTTCAAAAGCAATTTGCTTGAAATAATCAACGCATATAAGGCGTTACCTACGTCGCCTGAAATCTATCTGCTTGCACCTTCGCCCGCATGGGGATTAAAGGGTAAGCCTGTAAAGTTCGACATCGACGCCGAAGTTATTGCAAAACAAATCAGAACGGCGGTTAAAGAGATGTGTTCGGCTTACGGGTATAATTTCATTGATATGTATTCCGTATTCGACAATAAGCCCGAACTGTTCCAAGACGGAGTGCATCCAAACGTGGCAGGGGCAAAACTCTTTGCCGAAACCGTATATGCAAAAGTAAAATAAAGTATTTGTTCGGAGGACGGAACGTTGTCGTTAATATCAGCAATCATTAAGCTTCACAATAAGTTGTCGCAAAAGTCTGTTTTCGAGGTGGACGACGGGATAACTTCGTGCGATGAAATAAGAGAGCTTTGCCGCAAAGTAACGGCGGAGGGTTGTGTGTTGCTTAAAAACGACGATACGTTACCGCTCTGTAATCGGCAATTTGCACTTTTCGGAAGATGTCAGATCAATACTTTTTACGTCGGGTACGGAAGCGGCGGTGACGTGAAACCGCCGTACAAAGTATCTATACTTGAAGGTTTACGCGCCGGCGGGGCAAATCTCGACAGCCGAGTGGCGGAAACCTATGAGCATTGGGCAAAAAACCGTATCCCCGACGAGGGGTATTGGGGACATTGGCCCATGAGCTACAAGGAAATGCCTGTAAAAGACGAGTTCATTGCATCTGCGGCAAAAAGGAATACAACGGCAGTCGTGGTGATCGGCAGAGCCGCAGGTGAGGACAGAGAGAACAGAATCGAAAAGGGTAGTTGGTACTTAACAGATACGGAAGAAAATTTGCTTGCTCTTACGCGCAAATATTTCAAAAAGGTCTGCGTGATAATCAATAGCGGTTCGATAATGGACGTAACTCGTATTGAAAAACATAAGCCCGATGCGCTTATGTTCGTATGGCAAGGCGGTCAGGAAACGGGTAACGCCGTAGCGGACGTCTTGCTCGGAAAAGTATCGCCGAGCGGTAAACTTACCGATACGATTGCGAAAATCGAAGATTATCCGTCGTACAAATATTTCGGGAACAAAAAATACAACAATTACGTCGAGGATATATACGTCGGTTACAGATATTTCAACACTTTTGTAAGGGATAAAATTATATACCCGTTTGGCTTTGGTTTAAGTTATACAAAGTTTGAAATTACCGACTGTAAAGTAAAACAAAATGCGGAAACTGCGGCTACCGTAACGTTTACGGTAAAAAACACGGGCGGTTTTAAGGGTAAGCAAGTTGTGCAAGTTTATCTGTCCGCACCGCAAGGCAAGCTTGGAAAACCGTCGAGGGAGTTGGTATCTTACGTTAAAACAAAAGAGCTTGCCCCTAATGAAACGCAAAGTTTGTCCGTAACGGTAGAATTAAAAGATTTTGCATCGTTTGACGATACGGGAATATCGGGTTATAAAAATTCTTTCGTGCTTGAAAGCGGAGAATATAAAATTTTCGTCGGCGAGAACGTAAATGAAGCAAAGCAGATTTTTTCGCTTAACCTTGAAAAAACGGTGTTGATAAAGGCTTGCGAAGAAGCCTGTGCGCCGAGATATTCTTATAAGCGTATGGTAAACGCAAACGGTTTGCGCTATGAGGACACGCCCGTTGCAACCGTGAATTTGCGGGAACGCGTGCAAAGTCGTTTGCCTGAAACTCTCAAAGAAAAAGGAAACACATACTACAAATTGCAGGACGTAATAGACGGAAGGATTACTCTTGACGAATTTGTTGCAGAGTTTACGCCCGAAGAATTGGAAGCAATCACACGCGGTTCGCTTTATATGATGAATTCGCCTTACGGTCCGAAAGGTAACGCGGGTACGTTCGGGGCGAATTGTCAGTCGCTGTTCGATAAAGGCATTCCCGCAATTTCTACAAACGATGGTCCGAGCGGCGCAAGACTGCAAGCACATTCTACTTTGTTACCTAACGGCGTCGCTCTTGCATCGACTTTCAATGATGAGCTTGTAGAAAATCTCGCTTATGAGTTCGGTAAAGAAGTGATAGAGAGAAAATCTCATGTCTTGCTTGCGCCGGGCATCAATATACACCGCAATCCGCTATGCGGAAGAAACTTCGAGTATTTTTCGGAAGATCCGTACCTTACGGGTAAAATGGCTGTGGCTTATATAAAGGGTGTTCAAGGTGCAGGGGCAAGCGCAACACCAAAGCATTTTGCTTGTAACAATCAAGAGTCGAAAAGAAGCAAAAACGATTCCCGTGTCAGTCAAAGAGCCTTGCGTGAAATTTATCTTAAAGGCTTTGAAATCTGCATAAAGGAAGCAAAGCCCGATTGCATAATGACTTCTTATAATAAGCTCAACGGCGTTTACAATTATTTCAATTACGAGCTTGTTACGACTATATTGCGCGACGATTGGGGCTATGAAGGTTGCGTGATGACCGATTGGTGGATGAAGAGCGGAAAAAGCGAAGTGTTCAAAACTCTTGAAAATCAAGCCTATCGAGTAAGGGCGCAGGTTGACGTGTTTATGCCGGGCGCACCTAATTTCGGTAGATTTAAGGGCAAGAGCGACGGAACGATTTTGAAATCGCTAAAAGATAAGGACGGAATTACGCTTGCGGAATTACAACGAAGCGCAAAGAACGTGCTGAAACTTTGTATTAAGTATTCGGCAAAATAAAAACGGTATTAACGGACTGATCAACCGTTCATACATATCAAAACCTAAATCGAACCCATAAAGTTTGGTTTAGGTTTTTTGTTTGCAAAAATTCAGTATATATCTGCGTTTTTAGGCTTTTAGCAAGCAAAAGTTGTCGTTTTCAGGTGTCCGTACAGGTGTGTTCGTATCTCTTTTGCCGTATCATATTTCGTGCATTTCAAAGCGAAAACCCGACGTAAGCCTTTTGGGAACTTTCATTCGGGTTTTGATGTGAATATTAAGTTGTTTCGGCTCATTATTGCAAAGCAGCCATGTATTTTTTACGAATACTGTTTTGTCTGCGCCAGATTGTCGTGCGGTTGACGTTGAGTATTTTACCAATTTGAAGCATTGTAAAACCCGCCATTAAGATGGAAAGCGTTTCGTGTTCGACGGCGGTTAATTTCATTTTCGCCACAAGCCCGTCAAAAGCAGTGTAATCGTTCTTTTGTTCGTTGTCGAGTATTGTTTCAGGTTCGGTCATAATCTGCTCGTTAAGGCTTGTTGTATTAAGCATAGGTGCAACGTAGTTTTTAGCCAAATATCTGTCGGCAACACTAAAACACCCTTGCTTTATGGTAATCTTTCTTCCCGTTTTGGTGTAGTAAACGTCATCGAGTCTTTTACCCATATGTTGGCAAAGGAATAGCATTGCTTCTTGCGCAATATCATATCCGTCGGAATAGCGACTCATATCGTCGCTGGCACGGTTTATGTCTCTTAGCAGTCCTTTGTAGAGATTATGCAAATCTTTACCGCCACGAACTATTACTGTTTTAATGGCGCATAAGGCAATCACTTCGCCCATACACTGCACATTTTCCGCCGAGATAACTCTGTCGTTATCTAAAACACCTTTTTGAAATTCTTTCATTTTCTTTACCTCCGAATGAATTCGCCTTTTCGGCAACACCAAACGAAGCACAAAGAAAAATGAATATTTAATATATTTGCTGTCAGCACAATCGGAAGTCAACGACCACGGAACAAATTGTTGCGTTGACGTTCTACTAAATTCTATATAGCACAAAAAAAATAAAGCCAAGGTTGAAATCGCTCAACTTAGGCTTTGCTAATGTCTACAAATTTTCAGTAACAATTTTTCCCGTTTACTTCCGATTTTCTTTGTGCCACCCACTGCTGACGAAAAGGCGATATATTCGGAGGTTTATTGTCTAAATTAAAAAGTGTCCATAAAAACAATCCACAGAGTAGTATTCAGCCATGCCGACGTACATATTTTCAAGAATAATGCCGTCAAGGTTTTGAGAGCCGTCTATATTTCGCGACGTTCGTTGTGTTGCGGAAATGACAATTTTACCTGTCTTTTGCAACTTGTATTTGTTGATTGCTTGCTCAATAGAGTTTCTGCCGAATCTGTCTAGGGCATACACAAGGCATATATCCCACTCTTTTGTTCGTTCGCTATCGGAAAGCATTTGTTGAAATTCTTTTCTCAAATCGTTCGTTCCTGTCATTGCACGGTCTATATACTCGTGTACGACGATAAGCTCATTGTTTTTTGCAAATTCATAGCAAACTCGAAGTTGACCTTCGATAGATTGTTCAGTCTGTCGTTCGCTTGAATATCTGGCGTAAATGACGCACTTTTTCATATTGTTTTCTCCTTTTTGACGTGTTGTAATTCGAGTATAGGGTGTTCAATTCCCGATTGGTAGGACGTTGACTTAGCCGTTTTGTGTCTAATTTGAAATTTAGTAAAACAGTGTTGAAAACCTAAATTAACATTGTTGAAACGATGTTGAAACATAGTTGGAACACTCCTTTGTCGAGTTGTCTTTTTCTTTCGACACCTCGAAAAAATCGGGAAAGCATCGCATCGTCAAGGAAATAGGAAAAATATTGCGTTGGTATATTTGCTTTGATTATCTGCAATATTTTCCCCCTTGAAGAAAGATGCTTTTCTGATAAACTCCACAACCACCTATAAAAGAGAAAGAAAAGACATATCACATTACTGTTCCATCAATGTTTTGTCACAGATTGGTTACTATTGCGTTACATTTTGAAGTACATGGCAAGAGGAATGAAAAGATTGTTTACTCTCGAAAACTACCTGTGTATGTAATATCTGACATAGATGAAAACGATGTATTATGCGGTATAGGCGTTGAAGAAAAGAAACTGTTATTGCAAGACAAATTTATGTGTTACGACGAAGGCGAACAGATAGGCGTAATAAGCCAAAAGACAAAATCGCGCCTGCGAACTTCCAACTAAAAACCGCCGAAGATTCCGAGGCAAGACACCAGCAACGGCATGACGGATAAGCGAGGATTTCGCCAAGCGGGTTAGCGCGAAACCTCGCTCCGCTCCGTTACGAACCGCCGTGGATTCGGGTTAGTGATTTTAGTGAAGGCGTGCCGTAGTCTTGGCGTCGCGTAGCGGCGCCACTTGTATCAAGACTACGGCACGTCTAATCGTCAAATGGAGAAAACTGGCACTTAAAACAGATAGTGTTTTACAAGAATTGGTTCAAGGTAATCATACGCCTAAATGCAAAATCAATAAAAGCCTATTATTTTTCGAATGGATTGTCGATTGCGCTGTTTTTTGTCCGTCATATTTTATTGCTATGTAAATCAAAACATAAATATTTGTTAGATGTTCTAAAAATGATATTGAAAGAAATCCGATTTGCTGTTATACTACATAATGTTGGAATAATTCTTTCAATTTTTAATGAATAGGCAATGGGGGAGAAATAAGTGAGCCTCAAAGACAATAAGACAGCAAAATCTATTATTTGGACTGCGGCGTTTATGATAATCACCGCGGGCATTTTGGGTTTGACGTATTTATGCTCTTGCTATTTGCCACAAATATACGGTATGCCGCTAATCGAACACGGTAAAATCGATATGACGGGCAGAAAGGACTGGGTGGTGCTTCCCGGCGAATGGGAATACTATTACGAAAAGTGGATTATCACCGACAATATTGCCGACGCGCAACCTGACGGAATGTTGTCTATGCCCGACGTATGGACGGGAAAGGTTACGGAAAGCGGACAAAAACTGCCGAGAACGGGGTACGGCTCGTTCCGTTTGATTGTTGAAAACGTAGAACCGGGGCTTGAAGTGCTTGTGTTTGCAAACAACTACGACGGGGCATATCGGACGTATATTAACGGTGTTCTTAACGTTGAATACGGCGTTATGTCGAAAGACGCAAAGGGAACAAAATCGAACGGCAGAGCGGAAAACTATTATCCGTACAAAGTCGCAGAGGGCGAAACGCTGGACGTTGTCGTCGAGATTTCCGACAATAACGAAGGCGGAATGCACTATGCGTTTTATTTGCGTTCGGATTTCAAAACGAATCAGATAATGATAGGCGATCAGTTGTCGATGGTCGTGCTCGGAATTATGCTTGCGATGTTGCTCGTCAACGTCATTTCAAACATTATATACAAGAAACAAGAGCGTTCGTGGTCGCTGACGGTACTACTGTTGTTTATAGTGCTGATGTACATATTCTCGATTGATATTTTGATGTTGTTTTCATTGAGTACGAACACGTTGGCATACAACTGCATTGCGGAAGTATTTTATGCGCTTGCGATAGTCACGGTTATACTGTTTATGGTGCACCTCAACAAAAACGGAATGTTGAACGTGCCCAAAAAGTGGGCGATTGCCGCATTGATTGTTGTCAATATTGCGTGCATCGTCGCATTTTATATGCTTAGCGGATATAAAGAGCGCATTATACCGCCGCTTATTCAGATTGCCACGATGACGTTGCTTTATTATCCGATATTCAAAGCCGCATACAACAAGGTCAAGTTCGCAAGGGCGTATATCGTCGTTCTGTTCGGATTGATTTTCACAATAGGCTCGCAGTTGCTCGATATGCTCGAAATCGTTATAATAGGCACGGAATCTGTTGCGGCGTCCTCTATGGTCGTCATTATGTTTGCGATATTTACGATGCACTTTATCAATATCGCAAACAAGAACAAAGAAGCGTTGCAAACGGAAACGTACAAACGTAAGTTGGTTGAAATCAAAAACAACGTGCTTAAAGAGCAAATCAAACCGCATTTCGTATTTAACAGTCTTACCGCAATTCAAACGGTGTATCACGACAGCCTCGATAAAGGCGACGAAGCAATATCCGAATTCGCCTCGCATTTGCGTGCAATCGTTGACGCCGACAACAAAACGACGGTAGGTCTTGACGAGGAAATAAACAACATCATAAACTACGTTCATTTGGTCGAGTTGAGCAAGGGTAAAAGCATAAATCTATTGTTAGATATAGGGAATTATGATGTTAAAGTGCCTGTTTTGTCATTACAGCCATTTGTCGAGAACGCAATCAAGTATTCGGGAATCGTGGACGATTACGACGGATACATACTTATAAAAACCGATGACGAGGGCGCAAACAATGTCGTTATCACCATTGAAGACAACGGTTGCGGATTCGATTTGAATGAGGTGAAAGACACATCCGTCGGATTGCGAAACGCAAGCGAAAGAATACGGTTGATTACAGGTATCGAGGTGAGAATCGACACCAAACCGCAATGCGGAACGAGAGTTATCATCGGCGTTCCGAAGGGAAAATGATTATGAATATAATTGTCGTTGACGACGAGTTGAATCCGTTGAAAAACTTTATAGAAAACGTGGTCGATTACGGCGCGATGCAATGCTCTATGTTTATGAGCAATCTCGACGCGCTTTTCGATTATGCGCAAAAACACCAGATAGACGCCGCTTTTTTGGACGTTATGATGCCGAACGTAAACGGCATAGATTTGGCAAAACGACTTTTGCAAATAAATTCAAAAACTAAAATTGTGTTCGTAACCGGTTACGTTCAGGACGAAAAGACTATTAGGGAAGAACTCGGTCACAGCGTCGTCGGATTTTGCTATAAACCTTATACCAAAGAAAAACTACACGATATTATAGGTTGCATAAAGGAAAGTTTGGATTCCGAACGCGAAATATTCGCTCAGACTTTCGGCGTGTTCGATTTGAAAATAGACGGCAAAAGCGTCGAGTTTTCGCTGTCGAAATCGAAAGAAATGCTCGCATATTTGTTTTATCGTCAAGGGAAGTCCGTGTCGATGTCGGAGATGATGTCCGCGCTTTGGCCCGACCACGACGTCGAAAAATCCAAACTGCTGTACCGAAACGCAAAAAGTCGTTTGGATTTGTTGCTTCGCCAAAACGGCATAGGGCATATAGTCAAGTTTTCGAGAGGTAAAGCGGCAATAAACACCGAGGTTTGTTCTTGCGATTTTTGGCATTTCCTCGAAGACGAAAACGATTTGAGTTACAATTACGAATTTTTGATAAGTTATGATTGGTCGATAGATATGCAAAACCGCCTTGACTTCATAATCGACAATCGAATCGCAAAGCGAAAATAATATCCGATTTTGCATTAAATTTGCAATTAACAAGCGTGGCGTTCACGCTTTTTTCACGCTTTGTTTGTTAATCTATCCTTGACCGATGCGGAGATAGACTATTTTAAGGGATTTTACCATTTTCCACCATCTTTGCATATAACGGTAATTGTCGGCATAGGAGAGGTTTTTAATGAAAAAATATTTTTCGATTCTTTTTGCTATTATTTTGATTGTCACTTGCATTATATCGCTCGTTGCGTGCAATAAAAACGGTCAAGCCGTTTCCTCGAAAGATTTGGGAACGTATTACAAGGTTGACGGGACGGATTTAGATCCCGATTCTTTCATTGAATTAAAATCGGGAAACAAGTGGTACGATGGCGACACAAAAGTGACAGACAGTGAAAAATTGTTAATCAAGACTACAGCGCAGGATAAGACCTATAAAGCGAAGTGGGCTGTTAATGAAGACATGAGTGATTTCTTTTTCGAGTCAGGAAATGATTGGTGTAAAATAACTGGTCTAAAAAATAAAGATGCAACGGAAATCGTCATACCAAATAGTGTGACAAGTATAGGAGGGTATGCATTCTATGGTTGCACAGGACTTACTTCAATCACCATACCAAACAGTGTGAAAAGTATAGAAGATTGGACATTCAAGGGTTGTAGCTCGCTAAAAATAATCAACTTTAATGGTACGATCGAGCAATGGAAAGCTGTCAGCAAAGGTAGCAACTGGGCAGAAAACACATCGAGCGATTTTACTATAGTTTGTACAGATGGTGAGTTGCATAAATTGAGAACGGTATAGAGGTTGCAATATAAAAGCAATAATAAAACAAAAAACTAAGTAAATCTAAACAAAGTGAAATATTAACTGTTTGCAAAAGAGGTTTTTATTTAACTTACAAATATACTCAATAGTAAACAAAGTGAGGGATTATGAAGAAAATTTCAATAATTTTGGCAGTGGTGATTGTTTTCACTGTGTTGGCGTTATGCTTGGTGGCATGCAATCCGGGCGAACAAGACACAAAGCCGGGACAAGGCACAACACCAGACCAAGGAACTACTCCAGACCAAGGTGGCAATCAAGGTGCACACAAGCACAATTTTGGCGCAGACTGGAAAGTATCTGAGACAGAGCATTGGAAAGAGTGCAGCTGCGGTGAAAAGAAAGACGTAGCAAAGCATATTGACAATAATAACGATTGGGTATGTGACATTTGCCAACGCAAATTCGAAGACAAATACGCTCAGCTAAAAGAAGATGTGGAATTTACCAAGGTAGTTGATCGTGAAGATTCATATTGGTCTATTAAGGCTAAGAACAAAGATCTTACCACTTTGCATGTTCCTAATGTCCCAATCGATGGACTATATGTAGGTGCGGTGGAAGAAAGTGGCTTTGCCAGTTGCACAAGCCTAACAAGTGTGATTTTACCGGACAGCGTGACAAGTATAGGAGATCATGCATTCGATGGTTGCAAAGGACTTACTAGTGTCACCATACCAAACAGCGTGACAATTATAGAATGGCATTTATTCAATGGCTGTCCAATCGAGAATGCAACAATACCAACACGTGCAATATCATTTATACCAAAAGCAAAACTTACCACAGTAGTAATCAATGGTGGAGAAAGTATAGGTGATGATGCTTTTAAGGGTTGCACTGGACTTGCTTCTGTTACCATACTGGACGGCGTGACAAGTATAGGATATGATGCATTCAATGGTTGTACAGGACTTACTTCTGTCATCATAGGCAACAGCGTGACAAGTATAGGAATGGCTGCATTCTATGGTTGCAGTTCCCTTACATCAATCACCATACCTGACAGCGTGACAAGAATAGAAGATAGTGCATTCAAAGGTTGCACAGGACTTACTTCAATCACCATAGGCAACAGCGTGACAAGTATGGGAATGTGGACATTCGAAGGTTGCGTAAGAATTACTTCAATCACCATACCAAACAGCGTGACAAGTATAGGAAATGGCGCATTCAGTGGATGTGTCAGCTTGATTGAAGTATACAACAAGTCTTTTCACGGAATTAATGGAAACGCAGTACGTTTACGTGATCTAAAGAACATATATGAAGAAGAAGGCGGTAGCAAACTAAGTACGGATGAAAACGGATGTATCATCTATAAAGACGGGTTAGATAAGATTTTGGTAAAATATACAGGCAATGACGTAGAATTCGCTTTGCCAAGTGATATCACTGCGATACATCATTATGCATTCGAAGGTTGTACAGGACTCACTTCAATCACCATACCAGACAGCGTGACAAGTATAGGAGATCATGCATTCGATGGTTGTAGCTCGCTCACCAGTGTCACCATACCGGACAGCGTGACAAGTATAGGAGAGGGGGCATTCTATGGTACAGCGTATTATAACAATGAAAACAATTGGGAAAATAGTGTGCTATATGCCGGCAAACATTTGATAGCAGCTAAAGATACTGTCAGCGGTGAGTATGCAGTAAAATCGGGAACAATAAGTATAGGAGATAGTGCATTCGAAGATTGCACAGGACTAACTTCTATCACAATACCAGACAGCGTGATAAGTATAGGAGAGGGGGTATTCTCAGGTTGCGGTAGATTGGCCAACATAACCATACCAAACAGCGTGACAAGTTTACGAAGTTCATTCAATGCTTGCCCAATCGAGAAAGCAACAATACCAACAGGTGCAATATCATTAATACCAAAATCAACACTTACCACAGTAGTAATCAATGGTGGGGAAAGTATAGGAGATTATGCATTCAAAGATTACACAAAACTTACTTCCATTACCATACCAGACAGCGTGACAAGTATAGGATGGTGGGCATTCTATGGTTGTAGTTCGCTCACTAGTGTCACCATACCAGCCAGTGTGACAAGTATAGGAGATTATGCATTCGTGGGTTGCAAAGGACTTACTTCCGTCACCATACCAGCCAGTGTGACAAGTATAGGAGCTGATGCATTCTCTGGTTGCAGCTCGCTCACCATAAATTGCGAAGTAGCAAGCAAACCTAGATATTGGTATAGTGAATGGAATCGTGACAACCGTCCTGTAGTGTGGGGATATAACAATATAACTACTGATAGTAAATTTGACTATGTTGTGCATAATGACAAGGTATACTTGACCAAAGTTAGATTTGTAGACACAAGCATAACTATTCCAAGTCAAATAGATGGTAAAGAAGTGGTCAGTTTTGGTGGTATATTTAGTGGCAACACCAAAATTCGGTACGTTTCCATACAAGCCGGCTTGACAAGTATAGAAGATGATGCATTCTATGGTTGCAATAAACTTACTTCAATCACTATACCAGACAGCGTGACAAGTATAGGTAGAAGAGCATTTTCTTATTGCGGCTACCTTGCTTCAATCACCATACCAGACAGCGTGACAAGTATAGGGGATGGGGCATTCAGGTCTTGTGGTGACTTGACCAGGATCACCATACCAGACAGCGTGATAAGTATAGGAGATCATGTATTCGATGGTTGCTACGACCTTATTTCTGTCATCATAGGCAACAGCGTGACAAGTATAGGAGATCATGCATTCGAAGGTTGCAAAGGACTTACTAGTGTCACCATACCAAACAGCGTGACAAGTATAGGAGAGGATGCATTCCGTAATTGTAGTTTGCTCACCGAAGTAAATTATACAGGTGATATAGCAGGTTGGTGCACAATAAGCGGACTTGGCAACATTCAATTTAACAAAGGTTTTAAGTTTACCATAGAAGGGAAAGAAGTGGCAGGAGATCTTGTTATACCAGATGGTGTGACAAGTATAGGAGATTATGTATTCTATAAGTGCACAGGACTTACTTCAATCACCATACCAGATGGTGTGACAAGTATAGGAGGTAGTGCATTCTCTGGTTGCACAGGACTTACTTCAATCACCATACCAGATGGTGTGACAAGTATAGGAGCTGGGGCATTCTATGGTTGCAGCGGACTTACTTCTATTACCATACCAAACAGCGTGAAAAGTATAGGAATTTCTGCATTCAAGGGTTGCACAAGACTCACTTCAATCACTATACCAAACAGCGTGACAAGTATAGGAGATTATGCATTCGAAGATTGCAACAACCTAGAAACAGTCAATTGGAATGCAACAGCATGTACAAGAGCTGGACAATATAATCATGCAATATTTAAGGGCTGTTCTAAGCTTGCTACTGTTAATATAGGAAATAATGTAGTATCGATTCCGGCATATACATTCTCAGGTTGCAGTTTGCTCACCAGTGTCACCATACCCGACAGCGTGAAAAGAATAAGAGGTAGTGTATTTTATGGTTGCACAGGACTTACTTCAATCACCATACCAGACAGTGTGATAAGTATAGGAGAAGATGCATTCCGTGGTTGCAACAACCTAGAAACAGTCAATTGGAATGCAACAAGTTGTGTAAGTACTGGCTCAATATTTAGTGGCTGTTCTAAGCTTGTTACTGTAAACATTGGAAATAATGTAACAACGATTCCGGCATATGCATTCTCAGGTTGCAGTTTGCTCACCAATGTCACCATACCCGACAGCGTGAAAAATATAAGGATGAGAGCGTTCTATGGTTGCACAGGACTTACTTCTGTCTACATAGGCAACAGCGTGACCAGTATAGGAGAATATGCATTCTATGGTTGCACAGGACTTACTTCTGTCACCATACCCGACAGCGTGACAAGTATAGGTGATAGTGCGTTCGATCTTTGCAGTTCCCTTACTAGTATCACCATTCCAGACAGCGTGACAAATATAGGAACGTGGACATTCTATGCTTGCAGAAAACTTACTTCAATCACCTTCCTTGGCACAATAGCACAATGGAAATCAATCAAGAAAGGTAAAGAGTGGCGATATAATGTTCCAAGCACTTGTGAGGTTGTATGCTCTGACGGCACAATATCAATCTATGATTGAACTGTGAAAATAGGATAGTTTATGTGGCATTGGTATAATGCTAATGCCACATAAAGAAAACAAAGGAAAATATGGAGCTTTATAATTATTTAATAACAAATGATAGAAAAAAAATAGTTGAATATGCAGATAAGCTAAATGATGCTTTGAAATGCAACGGTGCTAATGTATACAAGCATCCAACAATAGAAAGGTTACCGGTATGTTGTAGGAAGATTTCGAAAAATGCAAACAAAAAGCCGAGGCAATCTAAATCAAGTGTCGATAAGAATCAGCAGATAACTCGTGTGGATTTCAAGAACAAAATAAATCTTTGTGAGAATAAATTTCAAGCTATTGCTAATATCACGGGAGCTGTATCAAAAGCGGTTGCAATAGTATTGATTGTTTTTGATTTTCCTAATACGGCTTTGTTTGTTCAGTTTGCGGAATACCTTGTTCAAGCGTACATTGATATGATTTCAAAGAACTAACAATAGGGTGTGCAATCAAACCACCGGCTTTATTGTTTTGTGGCGGTTACAAATTATTGTAGCCGCCATTTTTGTATTACAAAACCACAGGATAGTCCGGTGGTTCAGTGAACCGTTCATAAGAAAGTATATATGATGATTATCCAATTGTTTATAAAGCCATATTGAGTATTACCTAGATTTTATAGAAAAGGGCAATAGAAACAGATGATAGAAAAAGGCCTATTTGAACTTCTGCAACAACAATATTCGCCGATTATAAATGATATAATAAACTCCGATGTTGGGTTTTATAGAACAAATCGAACAATACAATGGAAGTTTGGATATGATGAGCGGGTTGCTATTTTTGCATGGTGTGATAAAAAAACAAATATTGTTACAGTGAATATTGCGGCAGTAGATTTTTCATTTCAGCAAAACGAACCGTTACATATTGAATATTTTCTATTGCACGAAATAAGACATATTTATCAGCATTTGGAAATTGAAGATTATCGAACTGACCCTTCGAAGTGTAACAGTGTGGAATTAGCAAGAAAATGGTCAGAAGAAGAGAACAACTACGTAATGGCTTTGGACAAAGACGGCAATGAGAATGCCGAGTATTTCGCGCAAGATATGGAGATGGATGCTTTTGCATATTCTTATGCCGTAATGAAATACAAGTATGGTGAGGTAGAATATCTATATATTCCAAAGGCGTATAGAAATGAGGAATTTGATAAAATAGTAGCCGAATGGCAGGAAACATTTAAGAACGAGGGCTTATGATTGGAATGACAGTGTAGCTATTTCGTACAACAAAGACAAACAAGAATAAAACGAACCTTGATGAAAATTCAAAGTTCGTTTTGTTTTTTACAAGAGACTATTTTGGACTTAAAATCAAACGTTAAATAGCATTTCAACGTTCAACCGAGTGTTTTATCGATAGTGTTTTTGCAAAAAATCAAAAATCATTATCCATAACTTAGTTTATTTTGAAACTGACAACACATAAAAAAACATCCAAACAATTATTGACAAACAAGGTATAAAACTGTATAATTTAAGAGCGAATGGAATATAATATATCGAGGAAATATGGAACTTGTTAAATGCTTAAAAAATCAATATGGAGAAAACACGCCTATCTTTTTTGAAGATATTGCCAATGTTTGCTCCGGATATACAAGAGGACGTGTATATCAACTTATTGATGCCGCTATGAATAGCGGCCTTTTGGCTAAGGCGGGATATGATTGCTACTATATTCCCACAACAACTCAGTTTGGGAAGTCCTTGCTTAATCCCCGAAAGGTGATTGAGAAAAAGTATATCTCGAACAAAGGTGAAGTGTATGGCTTTTATACGGGGTTGGCATTGCTTAATAGTTTCGGCATAACGACTCAAATGCCGAACATCATAGAAGTTTTCACAAACAATGAAGCCACAAAATCAAGACGTGTGACAATAAACAATCAAACGGTTATAGTCAAAAGGGCGCGCACTACAATAAATAACTCGAACTACAAAGAGATGATGCTTTTGGAATTGTTCAACCTTGCGGATATTCGTTCTATTGACGCACGGGCGACACAAAAAATCGTCGATTATATGAAACAGAACAATATATCCATTCAAGGTATTATGAAATACGCCAAGTTCGTTCCTGCGAGAGCTATAAAGAATTTTATGAGTAGCGAGGTGCAAAATGTTTTTGCATAAAGATAAACATCTATTTGAACAAACGATATTTCAAGTTGCTCAAAGGAGTGGAATTGAGTCTGGAATTATAGAAAAGGACTATTATGTTTCTTTATTGCTCAAAGAATTGAGCCAAACGCTTCCGTCTATGATATTCAAAGGCGGAACGTCTTTGTCTAAATGCCATAAAGTAATAAAAAGATTTTCTGAAGACATCGATATTACGTTGGATGAAAATCATTTGTCGCAAGGCAATCGCAAGAGCGTAAAAACTGCGATTGTAAACGCATGCGAAAAGTTGGGATTCTCTATATCGAATCTCGATGACATAAAAAGCAGAATGGATTTCAACCATTACAAGATAGAGTATTCCGGCTTGTTTATGATTGACGGGCTAAAGCCTGATATAGAAATAGACACGATTTTTTCAATTCGGTCTTTTCCGTATGAGCAAAAAATGGCCACGAGTATAATCTATGATTATCTTCATGAAATGGGACTAGATGAGTTTATCGATACATATGAACTCTTGCCGTATCCTGTAAACACACAATCTATCGATAGAACCTTCATTGACAAGGTTTTTGCATTATGTGATTACTATTTGGAAGGTAAAACAAAAGAGAGATCGAGACATCTTTATGACATTTATAAACTGTATCCACTTTTATCTGATGACAATGTGATAAGAGTGCTTGCAAAAGAAACACGAGATACAAGGGCAAATAGTCCGTTTTGTGAATCGGCAAACTCAACAAAAGACATAAACGTACTTCTTCAAGAAATAATCGATAAAGAGTATTATAGGATTGATTACAAGGAAAACACATCAATCTTATTATATGACGATATATCATATGAAGAAGCGATAACTGTTCTTGCGAAAATAATTAGCAAAAAACTGTTTTGATTGATGTGTTCAACTGCGGTTGCTTTCTGCACACCAAACAAGAATAAAACGAACCCGAGAGACAATCTTGAGTTCGTTTTATTTTTTACAAGAAAACCGCTCTTTATGAGCGGTTTCGTGTGAATGTTTTTGATGAAGTTAAGGATTATTCCTTGTCCGCCTTTTCGTCGAGAAGCGCGGTTGCTTTTTCAACTTGTTGCGCTTTGAGAAGGTCGCGGATTTCACGAAGCAAATCTTCGCTGGTTTCGGGTTTTGTCGCTTGTGCCGCCGCTGTCGCTTCTGCGTCTGCTTTTGCTTGCGCTTCGTCGCGAGCCGCTTTGATTGCTTTGAGTTCTTTCTTGGTTGCGATTTTGCCTTTGATTGTCGCTTTTTCTTCCGGTGTGAGGGATTCGAGGAATTTCGTATCGCGTTTAAGTCCGACGAATCCGCCTTTAACGGAATTGATAAGTTTGATTATCGCAAACAAAACAATGGCAGTAAGTAAAAATGTGATGATTGCACTGATTACCGCGCCAAAATCCATTATGACTGCTTCTTTTATTACCGTGCCCGCTTCGTCTACAACGGGATTTCTTAAAACGACTTGCAAACTTTTGCCGTCGCCAAGAGGAATCATATTGATGAGCGGTTGGAGAATACCTTTAACAAGTGCCGTTACGATAGCGGTAAAAGCACTGCCGATAATCATACCAACGGCGAGATCGAGAACACTGCCTTTGTTGATAAATGCCTTAAATTCTTTCCAGAGTTTGAACTCGGGTTTTTTAAGTTTTTTCATAGAAGTTATCTCCTGCGTTGATGTAGTAAACAATATAATACTTTTCGTATTTTAAGTCAAGAAAATGGGCAATTTGATAAAATTTGAGAGATTTTTCGGCTATTTTCGCAAAATAATTGACTTAAATCTGCCTCTCGCATACAATAAAACTCGCTAGGGGTGCTGTAAAGCTGAGATGATACCCTCAAACTTGTGAGATAATCCTCGCGTAAGGAAGCAACGAAACGTAAGTTTTAAGATATTGCCTTTTCTTTTCAAGTTCCCCAAATAGCAGGAGGACTTTTTTTATGGATATCGAAACGTTGAGCGACAAGTTGCAATTCGTTGCGCTTTACCTTGCGGTTGCGTTGGTAGCGGCGTTTATAATCGTCGGCTTGCTCGTGTGGTTCAAAAGACGTGACAAGTTTGCCGATTTCAAAAAGTATGCCGTAGGCATAACGACGGGCTTTGCCGTAACTATGGTCGTGGTGTTTGCCTACGTCAAATTCCAGTGCAACATCGACGATATGCAGGCAAAACTTTTTTACCCCATACTCGCAACGCTCATAACCGTGGTCGCGGGGGCAATCGCAATGCTCGTAAGTTCGCTTTTCAGCAATAAGGCGGTCAAGATTTCCTTTATCGTCACAGCCGTTTTGACGCTCGGTTGCTTTATCGCCACGATGGTGCTTATGTCGCAATACTACGGCGATATTGCAGACTATTACCCGAACGCAAACCTCGTCGGAATGATTGTGTCCGCAGTCGTGTTTATGGTGATGATGGTGGTGATGTGGTTCATCGGTGACAAGCGCAAGATGAGCGACACTCGCTCTATCGTTTACGGCGCAATCTCAATCGCGCTTTCGTTTGCGTTGTCGTATGCAAAACTTTTCAAACTGCCGCAAGGCGGATCGGTTACGTTCGCAAGTCTTCTTCCGCTTATGATTTACTGCTGTATGTTCGGCACGAGAAGGGGACTTATCGTGTGCACGATTTACGGCGTATTGCAAGCGTTGCAAGACCCGTTCATCATTCACCCGATGCAATTCTTGCTCGACTATCCTCTCGCTTTCGGACTTATCGGCGTCAGCGGTATATTTATGGAAAAGGGCGTGTTCAAGGACAAAAAGGTGGTTGCGTTCTTGCTCGGCGGCGTGCTTGCCGTGGTGTTGAGATACGCTTGCCACGTCTGCTCGGGCGTATTTGCGTTTGCGGATTATGCAGACCTTGACAAGTACGACACGGCAATCGCGTACAGTATGGCGTACAACTCGTTTGCGTTCGTCGATATGCTCATCGCGCTCGTCGCGGGAAGCACGTTGTTTGCCTCGAAGTCGTTCGCCGCTCTTATGCAAAAGTCGAGCGACGTGAACAAGACGGCGGAAGTCAAAACCGAACAACCGACCGACGATGACGAAGATTTGGACGAGATAGACAAGCAAATAATTCAAAATCAAGAAAACAACAATAACAATCAATAATAAAAATAAATGGGCGGTTCGCCCGCACCAGAATAAAATATATTAATCGATTCAAAATCAAAAAGCACGGCGTCGCCGTGCTTTTTCATTAGAAAGGTTTTGAAAAACGATGAATTTTTTGTTTTCGATATATATACAATCGAAACGTCCATTTTATTGGACAAAATCAAAAGATTTTTATTTTTTTGCAAAAATTATCGTTTTATGTATCTGAACACGAATACGCCGCCGCGTTTGACGTTGATGTGAATTTTTCCGCCGAGCGATACGTTGCTCAGTCCGCGCGAGTCGCAAGAGGTGAGGATAAGTTCGTCAAGAGGATATTCGAGATTCTTCGAGTCGCTCACAAGCGCGTTTTCGCCGTAGGGAAGTATGGATATGGTTTCGCCCTTTTGCGTTGGCATATCGAACTCGCCCTCGACATAGTAAATGTCCAAACCGTCTTCTTCGGCTTTTGCGCTCATACCGAGCGAGTGAGCAAGGCGCATAATCGCAAGGTTGCAAAGCACGTGGTCGACTCTGCCGCCCGTTATGCCGTAAAACACGAGCGAGTCGGCGTTGTATACCTCTTTTGCGTAGTATACGGCAAGTTCGCCGTCGCTTGCGTCCTTGTGGGGATTATGCTCGACGAGCGGAATGTCGATGCCTTCGGGTTTTTCGAGCGAATCGAAATCGCCGAGTATGACGTCGGGCGTCACCGTGCATACGTTGAAACCGCCGTCGCAACATACGACTTTGTCGCCTTTGATTTTGCGCTTTATTTCGCTTCCGCAATTAAGAACAATGGATACTTGCATAAAAACAGTGTAGCACTACGCAACGATTTTTGCAATTTTTGTCGCTGTATTTTTCAAAACTACTATTGAAAAAGTGCGTTTTATTGTATATAATGTGTTTAATAAAACCTTATTTTTGAGGAAAACGCATATGAAAGAGTTCAAACTCAAAAGTTTTGACAACACCGAGATTTATTGCAGGCTTTGGGACGACGTGGAAAATCCCAAAGGCGTCATTCAACTCGTGCACGGTATGAGCGAGTACGCAGGCCGCTACGACGAGTTCGCGCGCTACCTCAACACGAGAGGTTACATAGTGTTCGGCGACGACCACCGCGCGCACGGACTCACCGAAACCGACCAAAATCGAGGCAAGCACCCCGGCAATATTTTCAAAAAGACTTTGCAGGACGAATTGTTTTTCCGCGAGTGGCTCAAATCTCAATACGACTTGCCAGTGTTCCTTATGGGGCACAGTTACGGCAGTTTTCTCTCGCAAGCGTTTGCGCAAGAGGGGACGGACGTAAAGGCAATCGCGCTCATCGGTTCGGGACATATGAGAGATTTGTTCAATCTCGGCAAAATCGCGGTCGCGCCGATATTCCTCGTTGCGAGAAACTGGCGTCCGCGCATCGTCAACTGGGTGAGCGACAACTTCCAGAAATTCAAAGGCGACGAGGGCAAATTGCAGTGGGCAAACAGCGTTCGCGCAAGACGTGAGGACGTGCTTGCCGACCCGCTCGCGCACCAAAATATGTCCGTCGGCTTCGACTTCTATATGATGAAGGAAACTTCCAAACTGTACAGCAAAAAGGCGCAGGCAAAACTCAATCCCGCAACCGCGATAGGCATCTTTTCGGGCGACGCGGACTCGGTCGGACAAATGGGCAAGGGCGTAAAGAAACTCGACAAGATGTACAGACAAAACGGAATTAACACCGAATTGCACCTTTACCCTGGCGCAAGACACGAAGTGTTTTACGACTGGTGCGGCGAGCAAATGCAAAAAGACGTTGCGGACTTCTTTGACAAATTCATCATCTACGAGCAAACCAGCATAGACGATTTGTGCAAATAAAAATATATTGCAAAAGTCCTGCTTTTTGAGGCGGACTTTTGTTTTTTTGAGGAATAAAATGAAAGTTACGATACCTTCGGGATTTAAGATAGGACACTACGACGACGACTTCACGGGCGTGAGCGTCATACTTGCGCCGGACGGCGCGATAGGCGGTGTGGATTGCAGAGGCGGCGCACCCGGCACGAGAGAAACCGACCTTTTGCACAACGAAAAAATGATGCAAAAAATAAACGCCGTCGTGCTGTCGGGCGGCTCGGCATACGGGCTTGCTTCGACCGTCGGCGTTATGGAATACCTCAAAGAGCAAGGCAAAGGCTATCGCACTATGGGCAAGATTATACCCATAGTCTGCGGCGCGGTTTTGTACGACCTCAACCAAAAGGAATATCACTATCCGACGGCAGAATACGGACTTAAAGCGTGCAAAAACGCCGCAAAAACCCTTGATTTCGGCAATATCGGCGCAGGAAAGGGCGCAACCGTCGGCAAAATCAGAGGCTTGAAAAACGCTTGCAAAAGCGGCATAGGCGCGGCAACCGTCAAGGTGCTCGGCGTAACCGTGACGGCAATCGTCGCAGTCAACGCAATGGGCGACGTGGTTGACGAAACGGGCAAAATCATTGCGGGCGCAAAGGGGCGCAACGGCGAGTTCATCGACACCGAAAAGTGCCTTGCAAGCGGCGACGCAATGAAACTTTTGCTGGGTACGAACACCACGATAGGTTGCGTAATCACCGACGCAAAACTTTCAAAAGTCGAGGCAAACTCGATTGCGAGCATATCGCACAATGGACTTGCAAGAGCAATCCGCCCCGTGCATACGATGTACGACGGTGACACGATGTTCTGTATGGCAAGCGGCAAACGCCCCGTCGTGAATCTTGCCATAATTCAATCCGCCGCAGTCGAAGCGACAAGACAAGCCATTGTCAACGCCGTGAGTGAAACCGCAAACTATGACATAGTGTATGAAGCGGAATCGAAGACGGAACGCGAGCCGCAAGGCGGCGAGGAAGCGAACGCCGAGCTTGACGATTAGTACAAGCGACTGCGCCGTTTGGGTGCGTAGCTGGCGCACAAAGCGCAGTGACACGGCTTTCAGCCGATTTGTATTGCAAACACCCCGTCTGCTGTTCGTTGCTCGCAACGAACTAGCGATTGCTACGAAGTCAATCGCGTCAGTGTTGCCCCACGCAGAGCGGACGCCGTGGGTTCCCTCAAAGTATACAGAGGGGGAACGGCGGTTGGGGAAACACGTGAGGAAGGGGGAAGCTTCAAATAAAATACATCGAGGGCGGGACACCCGCACCAGAATGAATATTCAAAGTAAGACCAACTAATTTATGAACATCAGCATAATGCTCAAACCGGCGTCGTCAAATTGCAATTTGAGATGCAAATACTGTTTCTATAACTCGCTTTCAAGCCAACGCGAGATGCCTTCGCACGGTCTTATGAGCGAAAAAACCTTGCGCGCCACACTCAAAAAGGCGTTCGATTTTGCAGGGAACGATAGGGTTATGCTGTCCTTTCAAGGCGGCGAGCCGTTGCTTGCAGGCAAGGACTTTTTCAGAAAATTGCACGAGATTATACGTCAGCTTAACGTCAATCGCGCACCCGTCAGCATAGGCATTCAAACAAACGGAACGCTTATCGACGACGAGTGGTGCTCAATCTTCAAACGCGGCGGCTATCTCGTCGGATTGAGCCTTGACGGCGACGAACTTGCCGACTCTTTGCGCATTGACGCAAACGGCAATCAGACGTTTCATCGCGTTCTCGAAAGCGCGAAACTTATGCAAAAGTATGGCGTGAATTTCAACATTCTCACCGTGCTTACAAAGCAAGTCGCAAACAGAATCGTGCCGATATACAACTTTTTCAAAAAGCAAAAATTTAAGCACTTGCAGTTTATCCCGATGTTGAAACCGTTGCGCCTCGACGAGTCGGGCAAGCCATTGTGCGTAAAAACTTACGGCGAGCCGTTCCCGAGCGAGGACGAAAACTATGTTATGTCGGGCGATGATTATTACGAGTTTTTGCAAAAATGCTTCTCGCTCTATCTCAAAGACTGTATGGACGGGAAGTATACTTCCGTAAGACAATTCGACAATTTCGTGCGACTTGCGCATTTCCAAAACTGCGAGCAATGCGGAATGGAAGGACATTGTTGTCATCAGTTCGTCATCGAGGGCGACGGAGAAGTGTATCCTTGCGACTTCTATTGCCTCGATTGCTACGATATGGGCAACATAAACGACACGGACTTCTTTGCTTTGTCCAAGCACCCCGTAGCCGTCGAATTTATCAAAGAAAGTATGGTTGTAGAGGGAAAGTGCAAGACGTGTAAGTACTTTGCGATGTGCAAAAACGGTTGCAAACGCGAGCGTATCGACATCGACAAATGCGAAGCGTACAAAAAGTTTTTCGCTTACGCCTTGCCGCATTTGCAACGAATAAGTTGAAAAAATAGGCGGGATAGTGCATAGTTTTTGAGATAAAAAGCATAAAAAACCCCGCAAAAAAACCGATAAAAAATAACGAAAAACCATAAAAAAACGATAAAAAAATACGCTCGGTTGACGAGCGTATTTTCGTTGTAACGATATGAATTCTTGTAATATCGGTTTTATATAATGCCGATTATTCTTTGTCGGAAGCGACTTCTTCCATTGCGGATTCGGTTGCGTTTTGGCAATCCGTGCATTCGCAGCAAGCGCATTGTTCTTCGTTGCAAGCGGTTTCTTGGGCTGCTTTTTTCTTCTTTTCGCCCCAGTTGCGCATAACGAGGAATTTGTTGCCGAGGAAACTCATAACCAATGCGGTGATTCCGCCGACTGCCTGACCGGTGAGGTTGTAAATTTGATACAAGAACTCGGTTTGAGCAACGGGTTTTGCGCCCATGCAAGCGGTCATAATCGCGCTGCCGAGCAAGGTTTGAACGAATATAATCGTGACAGCCAAAATGACGTACATAATGCCCGAAATCACGATGTTGTTGGTGCAGTTGAATGTCTTTTTGCGGTTAAGCACGAACGTGAGCACCTGACCGACGATAGAACCTATCAAAAAGCCGATGAAGTCCGACGTGGTGGGGTAGCCGAAAACGTCTTTCAACGCGCCGAGGTCGAAGCCGTAGAATCTTTGGGTAAGTACGCCGCCGCCGAGTTTGAGCAAAGCGGGAAGAACCAACGTTATGATAAGTTGCGAGCCGCCGCAGATGAAACTGAAAAGAGTGAAGACGACCATTTGGCGCACGTCTTCGTTGGACTTGATTTTGTCAACGAGTTTTTGGAGCCACGCGGGAAGTTTGACTTTTTTCTTTGCTTTGTCGTCGGTTGTTTCGGTCGTTTCCGTCGTTTGCTCGGTCACGACTTCTTGATTTTCGACGCTTTCGTTTGTTGCATCGGTTTTGATTTCGTCCATAATTTTTCGTCCTTTTGTTAGGATTTTTATATCCTTAACAAACTGTATTATATATAAATAAACAATGTTTGTCAACGACTTGTTTTTTCAAGTGTACAGAGGCAAAAATCGGCGGTTAGAGAGAGTCCGTTTTTTTGCTTTACGCACTCGACTTTGTCTTTGGGCGCGCGGTAGACGTACGGGGTCATCGTGAGCAAGTCGGAAATCTGTTTCGAGGATTCGAGATTGAAAGAATACGTGACTTCCTTTTTGCTCAAAAGGGAAAGAGTGCTGCTCGGCAAATCCGTTTCCACCTTTCTCACGTCGTCGTAAAGCGCGCGGCGAAGTTCTATGAGGTGATTTTCGCAAGGGTACACCAAAACGAGAATGCCGCCGCTTTTGAGCACCCGCACGTATTCGTCCATAGCGAAGGGCGAAAACACGCAAACCACGACGTCTGCAAACTCGTCCTTTACGGGAATATCGTATACGCTTGCAACCGCAACGTCCGCTTGTTTTGCGCGCTTTGCGCAAATTTTTACGGCGTTTTTTGATATATCGACCGCGGCGTAAACGTCGCTTTCGTTGCGCCGTGCTTCGATTATGCGCGACAAATAGTAGCCCGTGCCTGCGCCTGCGTCCAAGAGGCTGATAGGGCGATTTGCAAATCGTGAATTAATCTCGCTTGCGATAGCGTCTGCCAAAGGCGCATAAAAGTCGCAATCGAGAAAATCTCTGCGCGCTCTCACCATTTCGGCGTTGTCGCCGGGGGCGTTGGACTTTGGCGGAAGAAGGTAAAAATATCCCTCTTTCGCGCAATCGAAAAGATGACCGTTTTGACAAACGGCGTCGCGTCCTTTCATAGCAAGAGGCTTTTTGCATACGGGGCATAAAAAGTTGGTCATAAAAAGATTATAGCACCAAATCCGAATTGCGCAAACGATTTCAAAAGTCGATTGCAAAGCAATGTGCTTTTGTGCTATACTCAAAGTATGTTGGAACTTCTCGCACCCGCAGGGGATACGGAAGCGTTTGACGTTGCGATAGAGAGCGGCGCGGACGCGGTATACCTCGGACTTGACAACTTCAATGCGCGTATGAAAGCGCAAAATTTCGATTGCGTGGGTATTGCCGACGTCGTTTCGCGCGCCCATTTTTACGGCGTGAAAGTTTACGTCACCGTCAACACGATTTTGCAAAATGACGAGTTTAGCGACCTGATATCGCTTGTTAAAGCGGCGGTTGATGCAAAAGTCGACGCGTTTTTGGTGCAGGACCTCGGCGTATGCAAGGTGCTTAAAGAGTGCTTCGAGGGGATTGTGCTTCACGCAAGCACGCAACTCGGAGTGCACAACCTTCTCGGCGCGAAGATGTGCGAAGAAGCGGGATTTTCGAGAGTTGTGCTGTCGAGAGAAACCAAACTCGAAGACATAAAAGAGATAAAGCAAAACACAAATCTCGAAATAGAATATTTCGTGCAAGGCGCGCTGTGCGTGGCGTTTTCGGGCAACTGCTATCTTTCGTCAAAGGAACAGGGCGCAAGCGGAAACAGAGGACTTTGCAAGCAACTTTGTCGTTTGCCATACCGTGCGGAAGTGGGTGGAAAAACCTACGACGGCTACCTTTTGAGCGCAAGGGATTTGTGCCTTTACTCGTCGATTAAACAACTTGCCGAGGCGGGCGTATGCTCTTTCAAAATCGAAGGCAGATTGAGAAGAAAAGGCTACGTCGCGTGCGCCGTGCAAGCGTACAGAAAGGCGATTGACGAAGCGGAAAACGGCAAGAATCCCGTTCTCGACGACAAGACGAAAACTATGCTGAAAATCGCTTTTTCAAGAGGCGAATATCTTGAAAGAGCGTATCTCGACGACGGCACGCCGAAAGTCATCGAAAAGAGATTCAACAACCATACGGGCATAAAAATCGGCGCGGTGCGAAGCGTAAAGGACTTCGGAAAGGACGGACTTTTCGAGATTACCGTTGCGACGAAATATCCGCTTGAAAAGGGCGACGGTCTCAAATTTTTCGACGGCGACAAAGAAAAGGCGAGTTTGGGCATAGGCGAAGCGAAGCCGTGCGGAAGCGGCGCGTACTCGTTCGTCACCAAAACGAAAGTTAAGGTCGGTTGGCAAGTAAATCTCATTCTCGACGCAAAAGCGGACGAAGAACTGTTGCGGGCAAAGCGTTACGTTCCGATAAAACTCGAAGTCGAGGCAATGGAAGGTCAACCGCTTGCTATTAAGGCGATATACGAAAAGGGCGATTGCAAATGCGAAGCGCAAAAGCGCACCGAGCAAGTGCTCGAAAAGGCGAAGAACGCGCCTATGAGCGCAAACGACGTGGCGGCGGCTTGCTCGAAAGTGGGTGACAGCGGTTTTTGCGTGACCACTTGCCGAGTGAACACCGACGGCGTGTTCGTTGCAAAGTCGGTTGTGAACGCTCTGCGCCGCGAAGCGCTTGCCGAGTTGAAAGAGAAAATCATATTAGCAAATGCACCCGAAAAAGTTGCGTTCGACAAGGATAAAGCGGACGAATTGCTTTCCGTTCTCGACGACGTAAAAGAGGTCGAGGCAAAACAAGTAAGGGTTGTAAAAAGCGAAAAAATCAAAAGCATGCTTTTGAGGGCAAACGAAACGTTTTTGCTCAAACCCGACGTTTATTCGGCGCAAAGCATACGAAGAACGCTCGATTTGTTGGATTTGAGCGTTGATAACGTCGTTCTCGATTTGCCGATACTTGCAAACGGCAAGGACTTGAAAGTGCTTGAAAAAGCCGTTGCGGAAAGCGGAATAAAACGCCTTGCGAGCGAAAATATATACGGTCTGTACTTTGCGAAGCAAGGCTACGAAGTGATTGCGGGCGAGGGACATAACATTGCCAACGTCTTTGCGGTGCGAGAGGCAAAAGAACTCGGCGCAAGCGCGTATATACCGTCGTGCGAGTATAAGGACTTTCCCGCGTGCGACGACGTCGAGCGCATAGCCGCGGACGAGGACATACCGCTTATGACGTTTGCTCATTGTCCGTACAAAACGATTTTCGAGTGCGAGTGCAAGGATTGCGCATACAAGCCGGACCTCGTGCTTGAAAGGGAAAAGAGAAACTACGCCGTGCGCAGAGTGCGACTTTCTTCTTGCCGATTTGAATTGTATCCGCTGTGAGCGAATACGAGCAAATTATATCCGGAATAATGAAATTATGACTTGTCAAAATCAAAGCGTTGTGCTAATATAATTGCAAGCGAAAGCGAATATATTTGTAAGGAGATAAAACTATGCCCAGAGTTATCAGCGATGAGTGCATCCAATGCGGTGCTTGCGCAGATACTTGCCCCGTCGGCGCAATCGCAGAAGGCGACAGCAAATACGTTGTCGATCCCGAGCAATGCATCGATTGCGGCGCGTGTGAAGACGGCTGCCCCGTCGGCGCAATCAAGGAAGCGTAATTAGCAACAAAGATCAAATAAAAAACGGTGCGATTGTCGCACCGTTTTTTATTGCCGAAAAGTAGATTTTGAAAAGTGTATATTTACCGTATAATTAAAAAAGAGGCGACGGACTTTGAGTCCGCCGCTTCTCTTTTTTAGGGAAAATTATGAGGGGTTTTAGTTTGTGCCGCCGTCGGCGGCAAGGGGATTAGTGCTTGGACGAAACGGTGATTTCGCCGTCTTTTGCGTCCACGACAATCGTGTCGCCCTCGTCCATATTGCCTTGCAAGATTGCTTTTGCAACTTTGGTTTCGACGTTGCTTTCGATGTAACGCTTCAAGGGTCTTGCGCCGAATGTCACGTCGTAGCCGCCGTCAACGATGAGGTCTTTTGCCGCTTGCGTAACTTCGAGTTTGAGGTTTTGCTTGTCAAGCCTCGATTCGAGTTTTTTGAGCATTATATCGATAATCTTGTACACGCTTTCTCTCGAAAGAGGCGTGAACAACACGGTGTCGTCAAGTCTGTTGAGAAACTCAGGGCGGAAGGTTTGTTTGAGCAGTTTGTCGATTTGCTCTTTCGCCTCGTCCGTGATGTTGCCGTCCTTGTCGATGTTGTCGAGGATTATGCCGCTGCCGAGGTTCGAGGTGAGAATGATTATCGTATTCTTGAAGTTGACCGTTCTGCCTTGGCTGTCGGTGATTCTGCCGTCGTCAAGCACTTGAAGCAGGATGTTGAACACATCGGGGTGCGCTTTTTCGATTTCGTCGAACAAAACAACAGAGTAGGGTTTTCTTCTCACGGCTTCGGTGAGTTGTCCGCCTTCGTCGTATCCGACGTATCCCGGAGGTGCGCCTATAAGACGAGATACGCTGAATTTTTCCATATATTCCGTCATATCGATACGCACGATGTTGCGCTCGTCGTCAAACAGATAGGACGCAAGAGTCTTTGCAAGTTCGGTCTTGCCAACGCCCGTCGGGCCGAGGAACAAGAATGAGCCGATAGGTCTGTTTTCGTCGGATATGCCCGCACGAGAACGAAGCACCGCTTCGCTCACCGCGTCAACCGCTTCGTTTTGTCCGATGACTCTCTTGTGAAGTTCGTCGGAAAGGTGAAGCAGTTTTTCCTTTTCGCTTTCCATAAGTTTGGTTACGGGAATACCCGTCCACTTTGCCACTATCTTTGCGATTTCGTCCGCTGTCACTTCGTCACGAAGCAGGGAAGTGCCTTTTGCGGATTTCTTTTCTGCTTCTTCCAGTTTCTTGGTGAGCGCGGGCAGTTCGCCGTATTGAAGTTGCGCCGCCTTACCGTAGTCGCTGTTGCGCTTTGCTTCCTCGATTTGGAGATTTATGCGGTCGATTTCGGCTTTGGTGTCTTGCACGCTGTTGATTTCTTTCTTCTCGTTGTCCCATTGCGCTTTCATTGCGTTGAATTGGTCGTGAAGTTCGGCAAGTTCTTTCTTTATGGATTCGCGACGGTCAACGGACAGTTTGTCGGTTTCCTTTTCAAGAGCCATTTCCTCGATTTCCAGTTGCATAATCTTACGGCTGATGACGTCCATTTCGGTGGGCATACTGTCGATTTCCGTTCTTATCATCGCGCACGCCTCGTCCACGAGGTCGATTGCCTTGTCGGGCAGGAATCTGTCGGTGATGTATCTGTCCGAAAGCGTTGCCGCCGCAACGAGCGCTTGGTCGTGTATGCGCACGCCGTGGAAGATTTCGTATCTTTCTTTCAACCCACGCAGTATCGCAATCGTGTCCTCAACCGTCGGTTCGTTGACCATAACGGGTTGAAAACGTCTTTCGAGCGCAGGGTCTTTTTCGATGTATTTGCGGTATTCGTCAAGCGTTGTCGCGCCGATACAATGCAATTCGCCTCTTGCAAGCATAGGCTTCAAAAGGTTGCCTGCGTCCATACTGCCTTCGGTTTTACCCGCGCCGACGATGGTGTGAAGTTCGTCGATGAACAGAAGCATTCTGCCGTTTTGCTTCTTGATTTCGGTGAGGACGGCTTTGAGTCTTTCCTCAAATTCGCCTCTGTATTTCGCGCCGGCGATAAGCGCGCCCATATCGAGCGCAAAGATGTGTTTGTCTTTGAGTCCTTCGGGAACGTCGCCTCTGACGATACGTTGCGCAAGTCCTTCCGCGATTGCCGTCTTACCAACGCCCGCTTCACCGATGAGAACGGGGTTGTTCTTGGTTTTTCTCGAAAGAATACGGATTACGTTTCTTATCTCGTCGTCACGACCGATGACGGGGTCGAGTTGTCCGCGAGCGGCTCTTTCGACCATATCGTGACCGTATTTGTTGAGTACGTCATAAGTGTCTTCGGGGCTGTCGCTCGTCACTTTCGAGGTTTTAACTTGCGAAAGTGCGTTCAAAAAGTCCTTTTTGTCGAGTTTGCACTTTGCGAACACTGCTTTGAGGGCAGGGGTGGGATTGTCGAGAATCGCCGCGAATATATGTTCGACGCTCACAAAGTCGTCGCCTTGTTTCTTTGCGTCTTTCTCGGCTTGTGAGAGCATAAGCGAGCAGTCTTGCGACAAGTATGCTTCGCCTGCGCCGTCTCCCGTTACCGACGGCATTTGCGATATGAGTCTGTCGATTTCTCTCAAAAGTTGAGGTGCGTCCGCGCCGCATTTGGTGACGAGTTTGGGTATCAAACCTTCATCGTCGTTGAGCAGTGCGTAAGCAACGTGTTCCTTGCAAATTTGTTGTTGATGTCTCTCAAGAGCAAGGTTCTGAGCGGCATTTATAGCGTCAAGCGCTTTTTTCGTAAATTTGTTGGTGTCCATAGTTCATACCTCCTTTGAAATATGTTCCGTGTCGTGCCGCGGTCAAACGCTTTTGTTGCCGCTCTCGCCGTTTCGCTTGCGACCTTTGGCAATCTTTCCGTTTGACTGTTAGCACTCTTTATCTTCGATTGCTAATTATAGCACCAAATTTTGCATTGTCAATATATTCTGCACAAATTTTTAAGATTTTTTTCAAACGGGGTGTGGGGTATCCCC
>OHEU01000204.1_pt1 | contig 39910 bp, 29 predicted proteins | sample 1567341 | NCBI WGS metagenome assembly OHEU01 (sample SAMEA3879524, study PRJEB24766) | human gut metagenome | biome: human-associated habitat; feature: feces | place: USA | collected 1985/1987 | reverse complement strand
AAGGGCGTTAACCGGAAGTATCAGCATAGCGATAGGCTCGCTTTAACAAAGGCTCTGCTTATCGCAGCGCCTGCATATATTTGTCAGCGTCCTTGCCCTCTCAGGCGCTCACGCGCCAGCTCTCCCAAGGGGAGAGCCTTTGACATTAGAAATGCCCCCTGCATCCTCTTTACGGGAAGAGGCACAGGGGGCATTCGTGTTTGTCTGGAGTTATCCGAGCAGCGGGGGCGTCAGCTTAGCCTTTGACCGCGCCAGCGGAGATACCTTCGACGAACTGATCCTGTGCGCAGAAGAACACGATGAGCTGCGGCAGGATGGAGATCAGGGACAGGGCCAGAATACGGTTCCAAGCAAATCCCGTATCACCGTCCATGGACAGCTTGACGAACAGGGACATGGGGTACTTTGCAGGAGTCTGGACGTAAAGCAGGGGACCCATGAAGTCGTTGCAGCTCCACATGAACTGGAACAGTGCGCAGGACACCAGAGCGGGCATCAGCATCGGGACGATGACCTTGTACAGGGTCTGGAAGGAGGAGCAGCCGTCGATGGCGGCAGCCTCGTCCAGATCGCGGGGGACATTGCGCATGAACTGCACCAGCTGGTAGACGAAGTAGGTCTCAGTTGCGAATGCGCAGTGGACCCAGATGGCCAGATAGAACGGGCTGTTGACCCAGCCGAACTTGGTGTACAGCAGGAACTGAGGCACGTTCAGGACGACCTGAGGCAGGAACAGGGTGGCCAGCATGATGCTGAACAGGATCTTCCGGCCCGGGAAGTCGAAGCGGCCAAAGCCGTAAGCTGCAATGCAGGAGGAGACCACGGTGCAGATGACCTTGGGCAGGACGTAGCTGTAAGTGTTCAGCATGGCCTGCAGGATGTTGATGGAACCGCCGAAGTTGTTCAGCGCGTTCTTGTAGCCCTCCAGAGTGGGGTTCTTGATCCACAGGCCGATGCCTGCAAAGATCTCGCTGTTGTCCTTAAAGGTGGCGCTGATCATCCACAGCAGGGGATAGATCATGATGAGGCCCACCAGGATCAGGACAAAGTACTTGAAAAACGTCGCAATGGCGTTAGAAGCTTTCATTCCCATACTGTCACACCTTACCTTTCATCCGAGTAGTAGACCCACTTCTTCTGGCTGGTGAAGGCGATGATCGTCAGGATGCAGACGATAACGAACATGATCCATGCCAGTGCGGAAGCCATGCCCATCTGGTTGGACTTGAATGCGTAGTTGTAGACCAGAATGGAGATGAGGGTGGTGGAACCGCGGGGACCGCCGTTGGTGATGATGAACGGGCCATTGAACTCCTGGAAAGCCTGGCAGATCTGAGTGACCAGGTTGTAGAAGATGATGGGGGTGATCATCGGAACGGTGATGGAGAAGAACTGACGCCACTTGCCGGCACCGTCGATGGTAGCAGCCTCGTACAGGTCTGCGGGCACGCCCTTCAGTGCAGCAAGGAACAGCACCATGGCGGAACCGAACTGCCATATACGCAAAAAGCAGATGATCCACAGCGCGTAGTTGGGGTCACTCAGCCACTCGGGGCCCTGCACCGCACCAAAGGTGACAGCGCGCACCACGGTGTTCAGCAGACCGTCCACGCTGAACACAGCCTTCCACAGCACGGCGATAGCCACAGAGCCGCCCAGAATGGAGGGGATGTAGTACACAGTGCGGAACAGGTTGACGCAGGCGATCTTGAAGTTCAGGATGTAGGCGATGAACAGTGCGAAGATCAGCTTCAGGGGCACGGTGATAAAGGCGTACTTGAAGGTGATGATCAGCGCCTTGGTGATCTTTTTGGTGTGGAATGCGGTAATGTAGTTGGCCAGAGCAACAAAGTTGGTGTCGCCCTTGAAGAAGTTCATATCGGTGAAGCTGTAATACAGCGACTGACCGAAGGGGAACGCCTTAAAGACGAGAAAGCCGATGATCCAGGGGATCAGATAAAACAGGCCCTGATACTTATCGACCCATTTCTGGAACGGAGTTCGTGCGCCGGCGGGCGCATTACTTTTTTTCATCCGAAGTCCTCCTTTTACAGGATTTGAAGCAGACAGTGCAGCAGGTCACAGACCGGCAACAATTCATTCAAGGTTTGATAACCATTCTCCGAAAAAACAAGGGCATCTGTCGTACGGGCGGCAGATGCCCCTATTTCATTCAAAATACAGTTACCCGGTTCAGGCTGCTGTCAGTGCAATAAGATTAGCCGATGGTGTAGCCGACAGACTCCATGCCGTCCAGCAGGGTCTCAACAGCCTCTTCGGGGGTCTGATCGCCGTAGTCGATGTTGTCGAACACTTCCTGATAGATGCCGGTGCCGGAAGCCTTCAGGTCGTTGTTCTCGAACAGGGGATCCAGCTTGTTGGTGGTGAAGGCCATGACCTTGGCGTTAGCCTCTGCAACCAGGCTCTTGACAGCGCCGGCGTCCTGCGCGAACTTCAGGCCAGCCTTGGAAGCGGGGATGCCGCACTCAGAACCCATGATGGAAGCGCCCTTCTCCTCGTTCAGCAGGAAGTTGATCAGGGTAGCAGCCTCGGCAACGTTCTTGCAGGTCTTGGTGATAGCCAGACCCATGGACACCTTGGAGAAGCCGCCGTTGTTATCGCCGAACTTGATCTCCTCGCCGACGGTGAAGCCGTCCTTGTTGCTGTCGTCCAGAGCGGAGGAGTACTTGCTTGCAGCGGAATCCCACTCGAAGATGCCTGCGATCTTACCGGTGATCCACTCGTTGGACTGGTGGGTAGCGGTATCGGAGTTTGCAGAGTAGTAGGTCTTCAGGTTCATCATGACGTGGTTGTCCACCAGGCTCTTGATGAAGGCCAGACCCTCAGCGATCTCCTCCTCGGTGTAGTTCAGGGTGGAGGTAACGGGATCTGCCCAGTCCTTGCCGTACTTGGACTCGAGGTAGAACACCATCAGGATCATACGGTCGTATGCGCCCAGGTGCATGGGGTAGTAATCGTCGCCCAGCTTCTCCTGGAAAGCCTTACCGGCAGCCATCAGATCGTCCAGAGACTTGGGGACCTCGGTGATGCCAGCCTTATTAAAGGTGGTCATGTTCCAGTAGAAGATACGGCCGGTCATGGAGACGGGCACGCACTGCTGGCTGTTGGCCACATAGCAAGCGTCCATAGCAGCGGAATCCCACTGGGTCAGGTCGATGAACTTAGAGGTGGTGTTCAGATCCACGAACTTGCTGCCGTCGGCAGAGTAGTTGTACAGCCAGTTCCAGTTCACCTGGCAGACATCCTGAGCGTTGCCTGCGATGAAGGCAGCAGCCATCTTCTCTTCCCAGCCGGACCATGCGGCGAAGGTGGGCTCCACGGTAATGTTGGAGTGCTCAGCCTGGAAAGCCTCCAGAGCGCTCTGGTAAGCAGCGTGACGGCTGTCGCCGCCCCACCAGCTGATGCTCAGGCTGACAGGGCCGTCAGACAGGGCCAGGCTCTCGTCTGCGGAAGCAGCGGGGGCCTGAGAAGCAGCGGAAGAAGCGGTGGAAGAAGCAGCGGGCTTGCTGCCGCAGGCAGCCAGCAGACCTGCAGCACCGACAGCGCCGGTAGCCATCAGGAAGTTACGACGAGAAATTGCCTTGCTCATTTTTGTTCTCCTCCTAATAGAAAACATCTTCATGCAGGGGGCCTGCACATGCCCCCTTGTATACAATTATGATAACAAAAGCCACCGAAAAAAGAAAGATGTAAATTACAGTGATACGGGATAAAAACGTACAAATATTGCCCTTGTTTTCGCGTGCAATTCGACGTCCTTGCCGAAATGAATAAACTTGCGCTGAAAAACTGTGCAACTTGTATACTTCAATGACTTGCATAAAAATCTGGGATGCAACAAGGGCAGAACAGCAAAAATCTCAATAATTCCTGTTACATTTACCATTCTGCCTGTAATTTTTTTGCTCTGCCGCTCCCCGCTGCTCTCTTCTTCTCCCACGCCCTCTCCCCTCCGGCAAGTAACTGCTCGGTCTGAACTGATATATCAATAGCGCAAAAAACGTGCGAATTTCGCCCGGTTGATATATCAGTTTCTCTCACAAAATGCAACAAATTGATATATCAGTCTGTATACAGCCTGTTGGAGACTCTGGCGAGTGTAGCGAGGCTGAGGGGGTAACTCTTCCGCAAATCACGCAAAAAAGCCGCTGCACCCGGCGCGGTACAGCGGCTTGTATAAAATATAAAAGTATCTCAGTCTTTCCTTGCAGCGTAAAACGCCCGCCGTGCCTTGAAGTAGCACTGGGGGCACATGCTGACATACTGCACATCGTTTTCAAGGTCGATGGCTACCTGCTCGCCCTCAAAGACGAACTGTCCGTTCACCTTGCGGCAGTTGCAGATGGCCTTGCGCCCGCAGGTGCAGATGGTCTTCATCTCCTCGATGGTGTGCGCCAGCTCCAGCAGACGGGTAGAGCCCGGGAAGCCCTTGAGGGAAAAATCTGCCCGCAGACCGTAGCAGATCACCGGGATGTTCAGATCTACCGTGATCATGAACAGCTGCTCGGCCTGCTCCGGGGTAAAGAACTGGCTCTCGTCGCACAGCACACAGGCCAGCGGCCCGGAGGCAGCGTTTGCCGCCTTCACGGCTTCGAACACGTCCAGCTCCGGCGGGATCAGCAGGTCTGCCTTGCGGCGCACGCCCAGACGGCTCACCAGCTCCCCGCCGCCCTTGGTATCCACCTGCGGCTTCAAAATGAGCACCTTCATGCCCTGCTCTTCGTAGTTGTGTGCCACCTGCATCAGCGCCGTGCTCTTGCCGCTGTTCATGGCACCGTAGCGGAAATACAATTTTGCCATGCCGTCACTCCTGATTGCGCAGACGATAGCCCAAGCTCATCAGGCTGTCGCCCAGATGGACGTTTTCCACCACCACATTGGGGTACGACACCGACAGGTCATAGTGGGAGAAGTTCCAGAAGCCCTCGATGCCCAAATCCACCAGCCGTCCGCTGACCTGCTGTGCACCATCGCGGGGCACACAGAGCACAGCCACCTTGGGCTTGTTTTCCTCACAGAAGGCCTCCAGCTCGTCAATGTGCCGGATGCGGATACCGCTGATCTCCTTGCCTACCTCGTTTTCAGCCACATCAAAGGCAGCGATCAGCTTGTAGCCGTTGGTATCGGTAGTGATAAAGCGGCTCACGGCCTTGCCCAAGCGGCCGCAGCCGATCAGAATGGTGGGCAGACGGTCGCCGTTGCCGAACAGCAGACTTTCCAGAATGGAAAGCAGGTTCTCCACCGAGTAGCCGATGCCCTGCCGTCCGTTCACGTCACCGATGCAGTTGAAGTCCTGCCGCACCTGCGAGGCGGTGGTGCCCATCTGGGAGGCCAGCTCCCGGGAGGAGATGCTGGTAATGCCGTCGTCCTGCAAGGAGCGCAGATACCGGTAATATTTGGGGAGACGCTTGATCACAGGGATCGATGCTTTCTGGGGGGTGTTCATAGCAAAATTCTCCTTTCTGCCCAACGCGCTGCAGCTTCTGCCGCCATGCAAGGGGCTTCTTTGCGCGCAGAGAGATGTTCCGTTTTATCCTGTTATATTATTTAAAGTATACAGCATGAAAGGCGAATGTCAAATACCTATTTGTAAAAAAGCAAAAAATTCACAAAGTTTTTTGTATTCGCGCTCCTGCATACTTCCCCGGCAGCCGGGGGATACTGACCCCACAAAGACCCCGCTACGGAAGGAGAACGCGCATGGATACGGCAAAAGACACCCCCGCCGAGCAGCACCGGATGGAAAAAGAGGATATTGAGGATCTGGGCACGGTCACCCTGAGCCGGGGCGGTCATGTCATCCACTGCCTGACCGTCATCGGCCAGATCGAAGGGCACACCGAAGCGCCGCAGGGGCAAAAAACCACCAAGTACGAGCACGTCATCCCCCAGCTGGTGGCGGTGCAGGAGGATCCCCGCATCGAGGGGCTTCTGGTGCTGCTGAACACGGTGGGCGGCGATGTGGAGGCCGGCCTCGCGCTGGCAGAGCTGATCGCCAGTATCTCCAAGCCCAGCGCCACGCTGGTGCTGGGCGGCGGGCACTCCATCGGCATCCCGCTGGCGGTCAGCGCGCGGCACAGCTTTATCGTGCCCACCGCCACCATGACGGTGCACCCGGTGCGGCACTCCGGGCTGATCTTAGGCGTCCCGCAGACCATGCACTGCTTTGAGCAGATGCAGCAGCGCATCACCGGCTTTGTAGCCGCCCACAGCGGTATGCCGGAAAAGCGCTACACCCAGCTGATGCTCCACACCGGGGAGCTGGTGATGGACATGGGCACGGTACTGGACGGACGCCGCGCCGTAAAGGAAAAGCTCATCGACGAACTGGGCGGTCTTTCGGACGCGCTGGCGTGGCTATATAAAGAAATTGAGCGGGAATAACAAAAACAACATTATGGTTTGCCATTTTTGCCCTTGCGTGGTACAATAGTAGAATCAATTATTGTGTCTATGGGAAGTTGGGGAACAGAGTAGAATGGCAACGAAAAAACGAAAATCAACGAAACGGCGTACTGCTGCCCGCCGTAAAAAGGCAGAGCAGCGGCTTCCGGCAGGGCTTGGCACCCTGTTCGGCGGCCTACTGCTGATCGTGCTGGCCTTTGTGCGGGGCGATTCCGTATGGCGGGTGCTCCATGATGTGCTGTTCGGGCTGTTCGGCTGCGGCAGCTTTGTGCTGGGTGCAGCCGTGTGCTGTCTGGCCGTTTTGTACACCCGGGGCGAGGAGCTGCTGTCCCGCATCCTCAAGCTGGTGCTGGGGCTTATCTTTGTCTGCGGCACAGTCATCGTGTTTTCCGATATCCAGCCGCAGGGGCTGTCGGCGCTGCAAATGCTTTCCGCCTGCTACGCCAACGGCGTCAATGCATGGCTCTCCGGCGGCGCAATGGGCTTTGTACTGGGCGGCGTGCTGCTTTTGCTGTGCGGACGCCCGGCAGCAAACCTCATCATGATCGTGCTTTTGCTGTGCGGCAGCCTGTACATTTTTGATATCACCCCCGCCGAGGTCTGGGTCTGGCTGTGTGCCGTCACCGGCGGTATCCACGCCCGCGGCGCTGCCTTTGCAGAGCAGCGCGCTGCCCGCCGCGCCGAGCGCGCCTCCATCCGGCAGGCAGAGCGGGCGATCGACGAGGAATACGACGAAACCGAGGACGAGCCGCTGGACGAGGAGGACGAGCCTGCCGGGCTGCATCTGGGGGTGCCGGACTGGATGTCCGGCGTGCTGCGCTGGGGGCACAAGGTAACGCAGGAGATGGAAGCAGACGCTGCCGAAACTGAGGCTGCACCCGCAGCCCCTGCCCAGCCGGAGCCTGCCGCGCCGCCCATCACCCCGGTGCGGGTCAGCGTTGCGCGTCCCCGCGCCGCCTTTGATGTAGACCTTGGCCCCGACCACACCGCCCTCTCCGAGGGCGGCAGCGAACCCATTGAGCCGCTGATCGTCGGGCCGGGCGGCACCTTCGGACAGGACCCGCTGCGCCCTGCGCCCAAGCCCACGCAGCCGCCCATCGTGGCAGACCCGGTAGTCGCCTCTGCGGCAGATTTCTTTGCCAAAGATGCCCCCCAGCCGGAAGAGCCTGCCCCCGCTTTTGATACGCCCATCGTCCAGCCGGCAGCGCCGGTGGTGCAGCCGCAGATGCCCACGCAGCCGGAGGCTGCGCCTATCCAGCCCGCCATGCCCCGGGTGAGCGCCGAGAACGCCGTGGCGTTCCGCTCTGCGCCGGACGAGGACGGCTGGATCAGCATCACCGCCGAGCCGGTGGAGGAAAAAGACATCAACTCGCTGGTGGCTGCGGCCATGGAAAAGCCCGCCGTCTCCGAGCAGGCGGCCGCCACTGCCCCAGCCGAGGAGGCCAAGACGGTGGACCGCTACGAGTACCAGTACCCGCCCATCGAGCTGTTTGAAAAAACGCAGGAGGAGAGCGACCCCGGCGCACAGGAAGAGCTGAAGGCCAACGCCCAGAAGCTGGTGGACACGCTGGAAAGCTTCGGCGTGCGCACCCGGGTGCTGGATATCTCCCGCGGACCCTCTGTTACCCGGTACGAGCTGCAGCCCATGGCAGGCGTAAAGATCAGCCGCATCACCTCGCTGGCGGACGATATCGCCCTGAACCTCGCGGTGGCAGACGTGCGTATGGAAGCTCCCATCCCCGGCAAGCCCGCCGTGGGCATCGAGGTGCCCAACCACAAAAAGACCGCCGTTTCCATCCGCAGCATCTTTGAGAGCCAGAGTTTTCTGCGCATGACCTCGCCGCTGGGCATCGCCCTTGGCAAGGACATTGCCGGTGTAGCGCAGGTGACCGACTTGTGCAAGATGCCCCACCTGCTCATCGCGGGCAGCACCGGCAGCGGTAAATCCGTGTGCGTGAACAGCATCATCATGAGCCTGCTGTTCCGCTCCAGCCCGGAGGACGTGAAGCTGCTGCTCATCGACCCCAAGGTGGTGGAGCTGGCCGAGTATAACGGCATCCCACACCTGCTGATGCCCGTTGTCACCGAGCCCCGCAAGGCCGCTGGTGCACTGGGCAGTGCGGTGCAGGAGATGGAGCGCCGCTACCGCCTGTTTGCGGAGAACAATGTGCGCGATATCAAGTCCTTCAACAAGCTGGCTGCCGAGCAGCCGGAGTTGGAAAAGATGCCCTACATTGCCATTATCATCGACGAGTTGGCCGATTTGATGATGGTGGTGGGCAAGGACGTAGAGGATTCCATCTGCCGCATCGCCCAGAAAGCCCGTGCCGCCGGTATGCACCTGATCGTTGCCACCCAGCGCCCCAGCGTGGACGTGATCACCGGCCTGATCAAGGCCAACATCCCCAGCCGCATCGCCTTTGCGGTGTCCAGTCAGGTGGACAGCCGCACCATTCTGGACGGTGCCGGCGCAGAAAAGCTGCTGGGTCAGGGCGATATGCTCTTTATGCCCGTGGGCGCACCCAAGCCCACCCGTATTCAGGGCACTTTTGTGCGGGATGAGGAGATCAGCCGTGTGCTGGACTTTATCAAGTCCAGCGCCACCGTGCAGTACGACGAGGCCATGATCGAGGCCATGGAAAAGCACGCCATTCAGGACGGCAAGAAGGGCAGCGGCTCTGCCGACTCCGATGAGGAGGGGGGCAGCGACCCGATGCTCAAGCAGGCCGTGGAGGTGGTCATCGATGCCGGTCAGGCCTCCACCAGCCTGTTGCAGCGCCGCTGCAAGCTGGGCTACGCCCGCGCCGCCCGCATCATGGACGAGATGGAGCAAAAGAGCATTATCGGCCCCTACGAGGGTGCAAAGCCCCGCGCCGTGCTCATCAGCCGCCAGCAGTGGCTGGAAATGCAGATGAACCAACCGGAGGAATAATAAAGGAGCATTATGGAACATTCTACTCCCCAGATCTACACCGAATTTCTTCCCATCAGCCGGGCGGACATGGAAGCCCGGGGCTGGGATCAGCTGGACTTTGTGGTGGTGGGCGGCGACGCCTATGTGGACCACCCCAGCTTTGGCACCGCCATCATCAGCCGCCTGCTGGAGGCCGAGGGCTACAAGGTGGGCGTGCTGGCACAGCCCCGCTATACCGACTGCGAGGACTTCAAGCGGTTCGGCAAGCCCAAGTACGGCTTTTTCATTGGCGGCGGCAATGTGGACAGCATGGTCAGCCACTATTCCGTGGCAAAAATTCCCCGCGCCGAGGACGAATACTCCCCCGGCGGCAAGGCCGGTGCCCGCCCGGACCGCAGCGCCACCGTGTACACAAAGCTTGCAAAGCAGGCCTACCCCGACCTGCCGGTGATCTTAGGCGGTCTGGAAGCCAGCCTGCGCCGGTTTGCCCACTACGATTACTGGCTGGACACCGTGCTGCCCAGCATCGCCGAGGACTCCGGCGCGGATCTCATCAGCTTTGGCATGGGCGAGCACCAGACCGTGGAGATCGCCCGCCGTCTGGCCGCCGGGGAGCCGGTGGAGACCATCACGGACGTGAACGGCACCTGCTACCTGACCGATTTCGACCACCTGCCCCAGCGGTATGTGGAGTGTGCCGGTTTTAAAAAGGTGGCCAGCGATAAGACCGCCTACGCCAAGGCCTGCCGCATCCAGATGGACAATCAGGACGTGGTCAGCGGCCAGATCATCGTGCAAAAACAGAGCGAAAAGTATCTGGTGCAGAACATCCCCGCAAAGCCGCTGGTGCGCGGAGAGCTGGACAAGGTGTACGCCCTGCCCTACACCCGCCGCTACCACCCCATCTACGAGAGCATGGGCGGCGTGCCCGCCATCCGCGAGGTGCAGTTCTCCATCATCCAGAACCGCGGCTGCTTCGGCGGCTGCAACTTCTGCGCCATCCAGCTGCATCAGGGGCGGCGGGTCACCAGCCGCAGCGCCGACAGCATCGTGGAGGAAGCCGAGCGCATGACCCACGAGCCGGATTTCAAGGGCTACATCCACGATGTGGGCGGCCCTACCGCAAACTTCCGCTTCCCCTCCTGCCGCGAGCAGATGCTGCGCGGCATGTGCACCGGCGGCAAGCACTGTCTTGCTCCCACCACCTGCTCCCACATGATCGTGGATCACAGCGACTACCTTAAAATTCTGCGCCGGGTGCGGGAACTGCCGGGCGTGAAAAAGGTGTTCATCCGCAGCGGCATCCGGTTCGACTACCTGATGGCGGACCCGGACGATACCTTCTTCAAGGAGCTGGTGGAGTACCATGTGTCCGGCCAGTTGAAGGTCGCCCCGGAGCACTGTGCCCCCAACACCCTTGCCTACATGGGTAAGCCGCCCATCGAGACCTTCAACAAGTTCAAGGATAAGTTCTACGAGCTGAGCAAGAAGGCGGGCAAAAAACAGTATCTGGTGCCCTACCTCATGTCCAGCCACCCGGGCAGCACCCTGAAGGACGCGGTCTATCTGGCCGAGTACCTTTATAAGAACCACATGCGCCCGGAGCAGGTGCAGGACTTCTACCCCACCCCCGGCACCGTGAGCACCTGTATGTTCTATACTGGGCTTGACCCCTACACCCTCAAGCCGGTGTTTGTGGAAAAGACCCCCGAGGGCAAGGCATTGCAGCGTGCGCTGCTGCAATACTACGAGCCCCGCAACGCCGAAAAGGTGGTCAAAGCCTTGCAGCTGACCCACCGGGAGGACCTGATCCCCCTGCTGGTGCCCGCCGTCGGCCGCCGCGCCGTGCAGCGCACCGCCCGCCGGGCAGAGAGCGCCGAGGTGACCATCCACAACGACGGCACTTATACCGTACATCCCAACCAGAAGGGACGCGGTACCGGCAAAAATGCCCGCACTACCGCCCCGGCAGGCCGTCAGCCCAGCCCGGGCGCGCGCTTTGCGCCCAACTCTGCGCCCGGCCATAAACCCAAGAATAATCAACAGAAAGAGAACGCAACGTGGAAAACCGGAAAGAAGAAAAAGTAACTCTGTTCCCCCGCCGCCTGTTCCTGCGGCTGGCTGCGCTGGCGCTGGCCGCTGTGCTGGTGCTGGGGCTTACCGCCTGTGACAGCCTGCCCGACAGCGGCGGACACACCGTCAAGCCCTCCACCGGGTCAAGCCAGCCCTTTGAAATGCACTTTATTGATGTAGGGCAGGCGCTGAGCGTATTGGTGGAGTGTGACGGACAGTTCATGCTCTACGATGGCGGCAATGTGGACGACGGCAGTCTGGTGGTATCCTACCTGCAAAAGCAGGGGGTGGAGCAGCTGCAATATGTGTTCTGCTCTCACGCCCACGAGGATCATGTGGGCGGGCTTGCCGCCGTAATGGCAAAGTTCCCGGCGGGGCACGCTTACAGCCCGGTGACCGAGAGCAGCACCAAATGCTTCAATGATTTTGTCAAGTATACGCAGCAGCAGGGTCTGCAGCTGGAAGTGCCCTCCGTGGGCACCGTCTGGCCGCTGGGCAGCGCCACCGTCACCCTGCTTGGCCCGGTAACGCAGTACAGCGAGACCAACAACACCTCTCTGGTGCTGCGCATCGACTACGGCAGCACCAGCTTTCTGCTGACCGGCGACATGGAAAATACCGCCGAGACTGACCTTGTGAACAGCGGTGCCAACCTGAAGGCCGATGTGTTACAGGTAGGGCACCACGGCTCCAGCACCAGCACCGGCTACCTGTTTCTGAACGCTGTTCTGCCGGAAATGGGCGTCATCTCCTGCGGCACGGGCAACAAGTATGGCCACCCCCACGAGGAGACGTTAAGCATTCTGCGGGACGCAAAGGTGGACGTCTACCGCACCGACCTGCAGGGCACCATCACCATTGGCAGCGACGGCCAGAACTTCACCGTGGGCACCGAGCGCTTTGTGCCGGACAGCCAGCTGAACCCCACCGACCCGTCGTCCTCCAGCACTGCGCAGCAAGCTTACATCGGCAACGTGAACAGCAAAAAGTTCCACCTGCCCACCTGTCCCAACCTGCCTGCGGAAAAGAACCAGGTCCTCTTTTCCAGCTACGATGAAGCCATTGCCGCAGGCTATACCCCCTGCGCAAGCTGCATCAAATAAAAATATTTTTATAAAAAGAAAGATACCGGGCAGCCTACAAAGCTGTCCGGTATCTTTCTTTCATAATCGTTACTGCGCTGCCGGGAACTCCTTCTCCCGCTCTTCCTTCAGGATAGCGGTGGCGCGCTGCATGATGGCAGCGGCGCGGCGCAGCTCGGCGTCCCCAAGTTCGGCACGCATCCGGCGGTAGCAGCGCTGCAAAAGCGCCTGCTCCTCCGCCATCAGTTCCACCGCCTTGCTGGAAAGCTCCACATAGGTGCGCCCGGCCTCGCGGTCGGTTTTCCACGTCACAAAGCCGCTGTCCTGCAGCTTCTCGATGCCCTTGGAAAGCTCGGTCACCCGTAGCCCCATGGCGGCGGCAAGGTCGGCAAGATAGAGTTTTTCGCCGGGATGTGCCTCCTGCTCTACCTTGATATAATACAGGATGAGATAATCTGCCCGCTGGATGGTGCTGAACACCTTATCCACGTTGAGCTCGTGGAGGAAGAACCATTCCCCCTGATGCTGCTGCATTTCTTCCATGCTGATGCCCTCCCTTTATGCCCGCTGGCTGCGCGGGATATAATCGTGGGTGCCGCCAAGGCTCTTGTAGGCCGGGCGGATGATCTTGTTGGCGCTGAGCAGCTCCTCGATGCGGTGGGCGCTCCAGCCCATGACGCGCGCCACGGCAAACAGCGGGGTGTACAGCTCCATGGGGATGCCCAGCATTTCGTACACAAAGCCGCTGTAAAAGTCCACATTGGGGCTGACGCCCTTAAAGATCTTGCGCTCCTGCGCGATAAGCTGGGGTGCCATGCGCTCGATACGGGTATAGAGGGAAAGATCCTTATCCCGTCCCTTTTCGTGGGCCAGCTGCTCCACATAGCCCTTGAACACCACCTCGCGCGGGTCGCTCAGGGAGTAGACGGCGTGACCCATACCGTAGATCAGACCCTTGCGGTCAAAGGCCTCGCCATGGAGCAGCTTTTTCAGGTAGGCTTCCAGCTCCTCGTCGTCCTCGATGTCGTGGAGGTTGTCCCGGATGTTCTGCATCATGTGCATGACCATCAGGTTTGCACCGCCGTGGCGCGGGCCCTTGAGGGAGCACAGCGCCGCCGCCATGGCCGAGTAGGTGTCGGTGCCGGAGGAGGTGACCACGCGGGTGGTAAAGGTGGAGTTGTTGCCGCCGCCGTGCTCGGCGTGCAGCAGCAGCGCCACGTCCAGTACGCGGGCTTCCAGCGGGGTGTACTGCATATCTGGGCGCAGCATCCGCAAAAAATTCTCTGCGGTGGAAAGGCTGGGGTCCGGGCGGTGGATATACATACTGGCGTCTTTTTCGTAGTGATTATAGGCGTGGTAGCTGTATACCGCCAGCATGGGGAAGATGCCCGCCAGCTGGATGCTCTGGCGCAGCACGTTGGCGGTGTCCAAATCTGCCGCCTTGGGGTCGTAGGAAGCCAGCGTCAGCACGCTGCGCGCCATGCTGTTCATGATATCGTGGCTGGGTGCCTTCATAATGACATCGCGGGTAAAGTTGGTGGGCATGGTGCGGCACTCGCCCAGCACCGCGCAGAACTGTTCCAGCTGCTCCGGGGTGGGCAGCTGACCAAACAGCAGCAGATATCCCGCCTCCTCAAAGGCAAAGCGGCTGCCGCGGCTGCCGTTGATGAGGTCTTTTACGTCATAGCCGCGGTACAGCAGCTGACCGTCTGCCGGGTGCTTGACCCCGTCCACATACTGGAACGCCCGGATGTCCGAGATGTTGGTCAGACCTGCCAGTACGCCCTTGCCGGTCTCGTCGCGTAAACCGGCCTTGACCCCGAACTCCCGGTAGAGGTCCTTGGGGATGCGGTCATGCTCTGCGCAAAGGGGCTGCTGCTGGTCGAAGTAGCTTAATACATTCTGCAAATGATCCATGTGTCTGACTGCTCCTTTCCTGTTCGTCCATATCAGTTTCTCATTTTTTAATAGCTTTTATATTACAGAACGGATATTTCGCTGTCAACCAACATTTTGTAAAAAAATATGAAACAATTCAGCCGTAGGGGTCGTACAAATCGTACTCCTCCGTCTCCTGATGCTTCTCCTCCAACACCTGGATGGCCTGCTCCAAGGCGCTCTGGGAGCAGCCGCTCTCGCTTACCAGCGCATGGACGGCGGCGGCAAGGTCGCCGTCAAACAGGGTATCCAGCCGCTGCCGCATACAGTACACGCCGTAAGCCCGCCGGGTGACCAGCGGCACATACACGTTGCAGTTGCCCTGTTTTGCCGACCTGACCCAGCCTTTTTCCTCCAACCGGTAGAGAAAATTCAGCACCGTGGCTGCTGCCCAGCCGGTGGCCTTGAGCTTCTGGCTGATGTCCCGCCGCGCCGCCGCGCCCGGGCACGCCCACACCGCAAGCATCACCTGTTCTTCCGCCGCCGAAAGCGGCCGCAGGGTATCCGGTAAGCCGTACATCTGTTGTACCTCCTTGAATGATTCAATTCCCCTTAGTCACCGTTTTTTGCGGTGGGGCGATTTAGAATGGTCTCCGCTTCGCTCTGACCATTTTCAGCGGAATGACTATTTTATTTCGCGTTTGTCGCGGCCTGCGGGCCGCTCCAAACGCACTTTCACAGTTTGGGCTTCGTTTTTCTTTTACATTTGTCTTAGTATTTCCAGTATACCGCATTTCTGCCAAAGGTGCAAGGGCGGAAAATCCGCATGGAATCAAGGGATCATGCACTTCTTTTACAATTGTCTTATATTTTGTTCCTACACGGCGTACATTTGTATGCTTTGTGCCCTCAGGCGGGGTGCAGGGGCCATATCTTTGTGCAAAGATGCTCTTGTTTTCAGCATGGGAAAACCGGTATACTACGGCTACGGAAAGCAACAAACGCACCGCAAAAACGGCGGTGCTGCGTAATAGGTGTATCACAGGAAAAGGAGAGGTTCATTATGGCACGAGTATATAACTTCAGCGCAGGCCCCAGCATGCTGCCCGAAAAGGTGCTGCGGCAGGCACAGGCCGAGCTGCTGGAATACGGCGACAGCGGTCAGAGCGTCATGGAGATGAGCCACCGCAGCAAGTGGTTCGATGCCATCATCAAGGACACCGAGGCTTCCCTGCGCCGGGTGATGAACATTCCCGACAACTACAAGGTGGGCTTCTTTCAGGGCGGTGCTACCCAGCAGTTCGCCATGGTGCCGCTGAACTTTATGACCACCGGCAAGGCAGACTACATCGTGTCCGGCAACTTCTCGGGTCTGGCTGCCAAGGAGGCCGCCAAGTTCGGCGAGGCCAAGATCGTGGCGTCCAGCAAGGATAAAAACTTCACTTATATCCCGGATGTAAACGCCATCGACTACGACAAGGACGCCAGCTACATCCACATCTGCCAGAACAACACCATCTTCGGCACCCAGTATGTGGAGCTGCCGCAGGTGGAGGGCGTGCCGCTGGTGGCGGATATGAGCTCCATGATCCTCTCCAAGCCCGTGGATGTCACCAAGTACGGCTGCATCTACTTTGGCGTGCAGAAGAACGTAGCCCCCGCCGGTATGGCTATTGCCATCATCCGGGACGACCTGCTGGGTCACGCCGCAGATAACGTACCCACCATGATGAACTACACCACCCTGCTGGCGAAGGACAGCATGTACAACACCCCGCCGTGCTGGTGCATCTACATGACCGGTCTGGTGCTCAAGTATCTGGAAAACGATATCGGCGGTCTGGCCAATATGCAAAAGATCAACGAAGCCAAGGCCAAGGTGCTGTACGACTATCTGGACGGGCAGGAGTTCTTCACGAACCCTGTGGAGCACCGCTACCGCAGCACCATGAACGTCACCTTCACCAGCCCCAACCCGGACATGGACAAAAAGTTCTGCGCCGAAGCCGCCGAGGCGGGCTTTGTGAACCTGAAGGGTCACCGTCTGGTAGGCGGTATGCGCGCTTCCATCTATAACGCCATGCCTGCCGAGGGTGTGGACAAGCTGGTGGACTTCATGGAGAAGTTCCGCAAAGAGAATGCATAAAGAGGGGTTTCAGATATGTACACCATCAAAACGCTCAACGCCATCAGCCCGGTGGGGCTGGCAAAGCTGCCCAAGAACCAGTTCGATGTCACGGTGGATGCCGACGCCCCGGACGGTATTCTGGTGCGCAGCGCCGACCTTTTGAACACCACCTTCAACGACAATCTGCTGGCCATCGCCCGCGCCGGTGCGGGTGTGAACAACATTCCGCTGGAGCGCTGCAGCGAGCAGGGCATCGTGGTGTTCAACACCCCGGGTGCCAACGCCAACGCCGTGGCGGAGCTGGTCATCGGGATGCTCATCGCGGGCAGCCGCAACGTGGCCGCCGCCGCCCAGTGGTGTCAGGGACTGGCCGGTGACCCGGCCATGGCCAAGAGCGTGGAAAAGGGCAAAAAGCAGTTCGTGGGCAACGAGATCAAGGGCAAGACCCTTGGCGTCATCGGTCTGGGTGCCATCGGCTCCCGGGTGGCAAACTGCGCCATCGAGCTGGGCATGGAGGTCTACGGCTACGACCCCTACATCTCCATTGAAGCAGCATGGAACCTGAGCAGTCAGGTGCGCCACTGCGTAAACCTGAACGATATGCTGCCCCTGTGCGACTACATCACCATCCATGTGCCCTACCTGCCCACCACCAAGGACACCATCAACGCCCAGACCCTTGCTTTGTGCAAGGACGGCGTCAAGATTTTGAACTACGCCCGCGGCGAGCTGGTGAACACCGCCGCCCTGCTGGAGGCCATGGACAGCGGCAAGGTGTCCGGCTACATGACCGACTTCCCCTCCGAAGACATTCTGGGCCGTCCCGGCATCGTGTGCACTCCGCACCTTGGCGCTTCCACCCCGGAAGCCGAGGACAACTGCGCCGTCATGGCGGCGCAGGAGCTGAGCGATTACCTGCGCAACGGCAACATTACCCACTCGGTCAACCTGCCGGAGGTGCATCAGCCCCGCGCCGGCGGTAAGCGCATCTGCATCATCCACAAGAACGAGCCGGGCATGATCAGTCAGATCACCGCCCTGACCACCGAGGCGGGTCTGAACATCGAAAACATGGTGAACAAGAGCAAAAAGAACATGGCCTACACCATGCTGGACGCCACCGGTGCCGTGGATGCCCGCCTGAGCGAGAAGCTGAGCAGCATCCCCGCCGTCATCCGGGTGCGCATCCTGTAACAGCAAAAATACACGAGACACAAAAAGGTGAAGTGGCCAGCGGTCACTTCACCTTTTTTATAAAGGATCCACGCCCGGCGAAGCTGGCCGAGGCAGTCATCACATGAGCTGCTTTCATTCATGATATGAACCAGATGAAAAAACAGACGGGTCATATCCCTTGACTTCAGCCCCCCGGGGGAGTATACTCCGTGGCAGTGAAATATTCGGCTATGACGAGAAAGAGTACCCGGAAAGAATGCTGCAGAGAGCTGCCGACTGGTGCAAGGCAGTGCAGGGCGTCCGTGGGAAGATCCTCTCCGAGCTTTCCGGCTGAATGGGCGGTATCTACGCCCCAGTAAGCGGGAACGGCAGGCCCCCGTTATCACGGGCCGCGCATTGTTGGATGCGCACTGAGGGGCCGGGCTTTGCACCGGCAATAAGAGTGGTACCGCAGAGGAGTTTATACGCCTTTGTCTCTTACGAACCGTAAGGGACAAAGGCGTTTTTGTTTGCGGGAAAGCCATTTTCCGGATGTTTCATTGCCTTTGCATCCGCAAAAATAAGTGTTCAGGAAAAAGGAGAGTTTATCATGAAAACATTGGAAAAAGTAAGCGACTTTGTGGGCAAGTACATGGCCGCCATCGTCATTGTGGTGGCGGCACTGTCTCTGCTGTTCCCCGGCACCTTCAGTGTGGTAAAGACCGCATGGGTCAACACCCTGCTGGGCATCGTCATGTTCGGCATGGGTCTCACCCTGAAGCCGGAGGACTTCAAGGTGGTGTTCAGCCGCCCGAAAGACGTGATCATTGGCTGCATTGCGCAGTTCACCCTGATGCCCTTCCTTGCATGGGCGCTGACGCAGCTGTTCCACCTGCCTACCGAGCTGGCTATCGGCGTCATCCTTGTGGGTACCTGCCCCGGCGGCACCTCCTCTAACGTGATGACCTATCTGTCCAAGGGCGACGTTGCACTGTCCGTCGGTATGACTGCCGTTTCCACCGTGCTGGCACCCATCCTCACCCCGCTGCTCACCCTGCTGTATGCCGGCCAGCGCGTGGATGTGAACCCTGTAAATATGTTCCTGTCCATCGTCAAAGTAGTGCTGGTGCCCATCGCACTGGGCTTTGTGGTCAACCACTTCTTCCATGCCTTCACCCAGAACGCCGTCCGTGTGCTGCCGCTGGTCTCCACCACCGCCATCGTGCTCATCATCTGCGCTGTTGTGTCCGCAAACTCCGCCAAGATCATGACCAGCGGCCTGCTGATCCTTGCCGTGGTCATCCTGCACAACCTGCTGGGCTACCTCACCGGCTTCGGTGTGGGCAAGCTGCTGAAGCTGGATTCCACCAAGTGCCGCGCGATCTCCATCGAGGTCGGTATGCAGAACTCCGGTCTGGCCACCTCTCTGGCCGCTGCCCACTTTGCACAGTATCCGCTGGCAACCATCCCCGGCGCTGTGTTCTCGGTGTGGCATAACATTTCCGGCGCTGTCCTCGCCAACTTCTTTGCCCGCACCGCCGAGAAGAAGGACTGATCTTATACCATAATAAAAATGGCTGCTGCACAGGATTTCTTCCCGGTGCAGCAGCCATTTCTTTGTTTATTGAACGTGATCTGCGCGGTTTTCCTGTCTTTGCCTGTTTCCCGGGCTGTTGCGCAAACGCAAGCAGCCCGGGAGCAAAAACACCCGAATCCCAGACCCCCTGCGTGTGATGCATGATGACTTTTCGGTTTTTAGAACGACGATTCGTTAAATTGATGCAATTTGCTACAGATCTGCTACAAACAGAAAATTTAATCTGCTTTTTTCTTCGCACAAAAGCATTCAAACATCGTTCCTTTCCGACGCTCATATGCTCCTTTATAGTCAAAGTCTGGCGGAGTCGGTTTGAAAGTTTTATCTTCTTTTTGACCACTGTATGCTTTCATTTGGAATTCCCGAAGCTGTTCCAAATCAATAGTTCCAACATGTGCTGTTGCATTACTTCCTCCTTTTATTCTCAGGATGTCCTTATTTTCGGTTTTAGACGGTTTTGTGATTCGGCTGTCTCCATACTCGGAGGTATTCGTCTGGATGCAGTAGCAGTGAATATCTCTACTTAGTGATTCAATTATATTGCTATAATAGTTCACATCATGATTCCACTCGACTGCGATCACCGCATCAATATAGGATTGAAAAATCGAACGATCTCGAATGGATGTAAGCTCAAAGCAGCAGTACACTGTAAACCAAAATCCGTTCCAGCTATACAACTCATACTTTGCATCACATTTAGCTTCAGAACTTTCTATTCCTTCCATAGCTCTTAGATGTAAGCTTTCAATCATCCTTTTTTCTTCAGGTGCAAAATGATTCTTTGAATGGTACAGAATCACAGAGTGCCACTGACCTGTCCACTTTTCTTCATACGGAAGAATCACTGCTGTCAGATTATAAACACAGTTATCCTCAATAATATGCTCTACCCCTGTTACAACTGCCAAATGATTTTTTTCGCAAGTTCTAGCCAACGTTGGCAGCCATTCTTTTGGAGTACACGCTTCCGGCATTACCAACATATCTGCTTTTTCCCGAACAGCAGTATTCACCAGTTCTGCTATCTGCTGATATCTTCGGTAGCTTCTGTTCGGTTTACGCATAACAGCCTGGTCAAAGTTTGAAATGTCCATTTGGATATTGGCAACGGCTACCCTAATCTTTGAAAAGCTCGGCTTTCCGATTTGAAAAACGGGCTGCTTATTGAGTTCACCAGTTTTTATATTTTCTTCTATAAATCTATTATTTGTCCAACCTTCAAATGGAAGTGGGCTATAGTTCAACTGCCAGCATTGTTTGAAAATTTCCTCGATTTTATTCAAATCTTCTAGATCTTTTTTACGAACAAGATCATACATCAATCTTGCGAGCATCAGATCTGCCGGTTTGATAAGGTAGGGGTAATAGATGTATCTCTGATTTATAATCTTGTTCATTTTTTCTTGAAAAGTTTCTGTGCAGGTTTCTTTTTTCAGAAGCTCCACTACATTATCTTCATTGGTCAGATCCTTTTTCTGCGGATTCTCACCACCACAACTCACTAGTTCTGGCCAGATAACACACAGATTTTTATCCAGCATTTTAGCTTTAAAATAACCTTTCGAACGATTCTGTGCTTTTGTCAAAAGTTCTTTCATCTGTTCGCTGAGCAGGCTCTGCGCATCTTCTAACTTCCATTCCTCAAAAGTCTCCCCATCATGAAGTGCCATCGGACGAGCTATGCTGGAAATGAGATGTTCTTGCAGTGCCTCTCGCAATGCATTTGTTACAAATCCGGTATCATCATCCACTCCTTCTATGGCATAACTTGTTTTATCAAGCGTGTCTATGACAAGGGCAATAAACCTAAGTAGTGCCTTATAGGATTTTTTTACAAATAAGATCGCAATTACTCGTTCCCAGAGTGTATAATTTTCAATTATTGTTTTAGGCGTAAATATTTTATGGATGTCACGGACAAAATTATACTCTTCTCCTTTCGTCTTCTCCGAAATCAGTCCATTTATCCTTTGTAACTTCCCCAGATATTTCGAAAGTGCGTATTTATCAACCGCTATATCGTCCACTTCACGAAGTTTATTCACTCCATGGTGGCTTAGTTCAAAAACCTCCGAATAATCGTCCTCCTGAAACACAGCGTCATCTTCCGGCATCCAGCGAAATTCCGATTTATTTTTTTCAATGCTATTCTTAAAACAAGTGATCAATGCATCCGATTGTCCACGCTGAAAGTAGAACAACTTAATTTTGCTTGCCTGTAATTGGATTTTCGTGGCGCTTCCCAATGGTTTTGTAAACTCTGGCAAAATACAGTAAGTTCCACATTCGTCTTCTTCTTTTTTGAAAACAGCCCTCGCATTCCGGTTTTCTTTACCCGTCCAGCGTGAATTATTTACCGTATAATATTCAAAGGCCTCATAGAATTCCAGTTTACCATCCTGCGCTTTTTGAGCGATTCGGCTTCCCTCTTCCACCTTTTCCACAAGCAATATATCATCTACATACCGTCCATAGTAAAGTGGATTCCATCCGTCCAAAATTGCTGTATCAAATTTTTTCAGACACTCGTTTGCTAAAACCCCCGATGGCAGAAACCCAATTGGTAATATACGGCGAATCCACTCTTCTCCGCTATGCTCTTTGTAGATTTGTGAATATCTTTTGATCACACAGTACACAAAGTCATTTATCCTACTCAGATATTCTTCATTGTAATCAGATTTTCCTTTTACCCCAGTAAGAATCTCCTTCATGAATTCCTCTGATACATCCACGGAGTAGTAGTAGCGCTTAAAGTCTAGCGTAAAAATCAGAACATCATCTTGTTGCATACACTTCTGTGCCAAAGTTAATGCCTGATCTCGCCAACTCTCATAATTCTGAAAATACGGCTCAAACAGCGCTGGGGAAAAGGTCGGTTCTTTAGAAAATTCATTATATAGCGTCTTTCGTATACGATTTCCATAGCAATTGGTATAGGATTTATCTAACTGCCATCCTATCATCATAATCCATAGAACGCCAAGAATCATTCCCTCAATCTTCATGTCAATGAAATATTGTATCTCATCAACTTTGACTTGTTTTGCTGGCACTCCACTAATCAAAACGCCTTTTGTTCCGTCCGAACAATTCTTTTCTTCCTTTGTATCCATAATCTTTTTCGGAAGCAGACGACAGGAAATGCTTTTCAAAATATCTTCTTTTTTCCTTTCCCACTTCGTGCTATCTGACGCTACAAACGCTTGGTGCAAATCCTTCAAGCGTTCCTCTATCGTTATATTGAGAGTGTTTTCCGCTTCCGCAATCCGATCTCTCAAATGGAGGTTTGTCTTGTCATAATACGCAGTTGATTTCAATTTTTTATATGCTTTTTGAAACAAATCATACTTTGGGACGCTATCTTCCATAGATACCTCCTCATTTTTACATCAAAACATTAATTTGTATTTCATGTCGACCATGTTAGCAAGGAATCCATCTTAAAAATATTACAGTATAATCTTTTAGACGAGTATCCCATAAACACCAAATTGTGCCATATAAACTTTCCCCTTTATTCAACACCCAATGCTTTGAACACTGCATCCTCTGCGCTACTATAAAAGATTAAATTAAAACTTCCCACTAATTCGGGAGGTACAGTTCCAAGATCTGCAGCGCTTGTAATCGGCAGCAGAACTTTCTTCGCTCCGCTGTCAAGACATACCTGCAAGCTGTTTGCAAGCTCGTCTACCTTTAGAATTGTACCACTGATACTAATTTCACCCAGAACAGCAAGGGTACTGACTGTTGGCCGTCCAAGCGCAATACTGCACAGCGCAATCAGCGTAGGCAATGCTAATTTTCCTGTCATGCCAATACCTTGCAGATCCTGATAATTGATGATGTAGTCTTTAGATGCAGTGCTGATGCCTCCGCTGATGCGTTTTCCATTTGCTTTTAGGAAATTGAACGCCGTATTCGTTGACTCTTTGCAGTCACGGTCACTGCCAAGACCTGTGCGCTCAAACTTTCCGCTGCCAGGCAACATCTGACTTTCCAAACGGAATACACCAATCATGCCACTTTTTCCGCGAGATACTGTGTAGACCTGTCCTGGATTGCACATACCGTCTGGAATCAACTTGCCACCGCCCTGTTCAGGAACCGACACATAATGCTCCGACATGTCTTCCAAGTCGATATAGGAGAAATTCACATCGTAGAATTCCATCCCGCCCAGCTTTTTCAACTGTTCTTTTACGCGGCGACGCATCTCCAATGAAATCTGCAGAACTTCTTCCAGTTCAGATTTATCAAACACTCCATCTGGGTACATCAGTTTCAGATAACCATCCACCATACGCCGTACAGCAATGGTATCACGCTGATTCAAATTTTTGCCCAATCGGAAATAATGATCCAGCGCATCACCATACTGTTCTTTCCGCAGTTTCCGGATAAACTCAGCCAGATAATCGCTGATGAAACCATAGTCATTCGTAAAATGTTCGGGTCGAAATTTCGGGATCTCCCAGCCGGGCAAATAGCAATGGATACGATCCAGAAATGCAGTGTCCGTTCCCATTTCGGGCGGGAATGGGTCAAACAAGCTGGAGGTTTTCAGTAGCACATCCACGCTCTGGTTGATATTTCCTACAAAGACCATCGAGGCCGAGGCTGCCTTTTCCTCTTTACCACGGGCAAAGGACCCGGATGCCATATAGTCCTTCATGATCTGGATGCCGTCTTTATCCTTGAACTTGATTCCGGCAACCTCATCAAAAGCCACACAGTCCCAAAGACCAACCAAGCCAACCGATTTGCGCCCCATATTGTAGAACAGGTTTGCAACGGTCGTCTGTCCACCAGAAATCAAAATGCTGTTGGGCGAGATTTCTTTATAAAGATGCGATTTTCCCGTACTGCGGGGACCAAGTTCACAGAGGTTGAAATTGTTCTCCACCAGTGGAATCATTCGTGTGAGCAGGAGCCATTTTTCTCTTTCCGTGAATTCGTCCGGTTCCATGCCGATAGAACGCAGAAGGATATCCAGCCACTCATCCTTTGTAAAAGCTTTACGGCCACGCTTTAATTCGTCGATATCGATATGCGGCATCTGGATCGGTGTTAGTTTACGGATACTGATTGGAGTAAGGTTCTTCTGCTTTTTCTGGCTGGACTGCAACGGTTCACCGCCCAGATCAACAAGGCCAAAATTATTGTCACCCTCTACTTCATAATCCAGCTGTACAATGCACCAGATGCCTCCGCAGAGCAGCCGATCATATTTTTCCGGATATTCATCCGCAATGGGCACCTTGTCCAATCCCAAATTAGAGAAACTGGCAAAGAAGCAGTTCTTCTTAATGTCAAGATTGACCGTGATCATATCAATAACAGTATGGCTTCCCTTTTTTCGCAGCTGTGACAGAATTTTCTGTGCCTCATCCGGACGAACAAAATTGTCCGCCAGAATCCGTTTTACATTTTGTACGCCTTTCTCAATAATGGCTTCGTCATCTGAACTGCAGTACTGGCCTAATAAAAACTCTAGCACATAAACCGGAACGTTCGCACCTTCCTTGATCTTTTTGGTCAGGTCCTTGCGAACGATCTTTCCGTCAAAGTTCTGCCGTAACTTTTCCTTGATTTCGTCTCGGCGGCAGCTGTTTTCCGCATTCGGCTCCATTTATAGTTCTCCTGCTCCCATCAATTAAAAAAATCGAACTCATCAATCGCAAATGCAATATCAATCTGGAACTGTTCCCGCTGCTGCATCTGCTGACCCTGCTCATCCGCAATCACCAGATAATAGGTTGCTGTATTGCTGAACTTCATCGATTTGAGGTTGAAGTTGCAATGGAACGTACGATCTGCGCCGTTCTCACTGGTTTTGTCCGCAATAATCTTCTGGGTATCGCTGACAGGCTTTCCGTATTCATCCGTAAACCACACCAGATAAGTAGCAGCCTCACGGTTTGCACTTACCGCATCTTTCTGGTAGAAATCCAGTGAAAAGATCATATTGCTGATCTTCCGACTGGAAGAAAGTAAACTCACTGTTACGGGGAGCGTATCATACTTCTGCTTATTGCGCCGATATTCCATAGAGCCGTTGCGCAGATAATGATATTCGATCACCGGAACCGTCATTTCCTGCAGGCTGATACCGCCATGCACAAAATTCAGCCCGCCACCATTCATCTTGATGCGAATACCTTCCCGTGGAGCAAATCCAGTGTATTCCGTTTTTCCGTCCAGGAATTTTACAGGAAGCAAATACTGCGGATCCGCCTCCTTCTGCATGATTGCATAGCGTCTGCCATATTCCACTTCCATATCATGGAAGCTGGTTTTATCCACTTTGTCATCCTCGGTCAGCGGACTGTAAGTGTACAGGAAGCCATGATCTGCCGTAATCAGAATGTTCGCCCCGCCGAAGTCATTGACGATAATGCGCACCATATTCTTCAGTTCACTGATAGCCCTGTCGCATGCCGGGAACACAGAGGTGTCCGAAGTATGGCTTGCTTCGTCAATGGTATCATGGTAGATATAGACTACATCCATCCCCTTGACCAGTGCCGCACGCTCTGCACGTTTCATCCCGATGATGTTCTTATACTGCAACGCCACGCTGGCCGGATTTACACCTTTCAGGACCTTATCCCGGTTCGTGCTTGCGGTAGACTGCCCATCGGCCAGAACATTCAGTACCTCATTTTTCAGTTCAGCCGTCAACGCCTTATGTGGGAGCAGTGCCGCCATGCCAAATTTCGTGATAGACGGGAAGATGCCCTGCATACTGCCGAGTTTCACATTGCTCTGCGTTTCTCTGCGCAGTTCATCTGCCAGTGATGCCGCCACCTCGTAACGCATAGCATCCGAGATGATCACGAACACGCGGCTGTCTGCCGGACGGATGTGCTCATTGTAGAAATCCGACTGCTGCGGAATTTCCAATACGCGGCCATGCTCTGCCATCTCATCAGCACATACATCCGACCAGTTTTTGCCGAGGCCTCCCAGAAACCAGTAGGAGTACAGCCCCTCTACCTTATCTACAACATGCTTGAACAGGTCGTCCAGTTTGATATTGGAGGTTTCCAGACTTCTCTGGAAGCTCAGATGGAACAGTCGATAATAGGTGTCCATCCTGTAATAGTCCTCCGCATATTCTTTCCAGACCTGCTTTGCGTCCGGGGTATGGAACCCTGCGGAGTGCTCTTTGAAGAACTCCTGCATGTTGGCCACTTGCAACAGACCCTCGTAGAAATTGCGGAAGTACTCGTACCAGACACAGGTGCGACGTTTTTCCACCGTCCTTGTGATCACATCCACATCAATGATATGGTCACTGATCTCCGTCATCAGCTTGCTCAGGATGATCTCGTTGATGCACGGGAAACACTCCGTTGTCGTCAGATCGTCAACCGTCAGTTTTTCCAGCCTCTGCGGCAGATGTGCTTCATCTTCCACATAGCGGGCCACATCATAAAGCTGCTGCAGATCATCACTGTGCAGCCACTCCGACACCAACTCGTAGCAGTACGCCTGATGCGGAATGGAAAGGAACCTCTCAAGCCCTGCCAGAAATTCCGGGCGCAGTGTGCGCGTAGAAGCTGTCAACAGAAGCTGAATTGCCAGCTGCCCAAGATCCGGCTCTTCCTCTGCATAGCCACAGCCCTGTCGAACCATTGCCCAGAAAGCTTCTTCTGCACTATAATCCACAAAACTCTGATAGATTGGATTCTGCGCTTTATCCAGTCCACCACGAAGCACGTTCAGCAAGATTTCATTGGGCTGTGCTTTTTTCATACCGCAGAGCGCCGCCATCACGGCCATGTGCAGCTGTGCCGGAGTGGCAGGTATCTTATCCTGTGCCATGATTTTGGCACGACGAGCCTGTGCACCAAAAAACTTCCGGTAGTGCTTCACCAGCTTGCGCATAGAGGGATTGTCCAAGATATCCAGTTCCTGCATCCAGTTGGAAACAGCATCCGTCCGGTAGCTTTCACTGTATAGTTCAATATCCAACAGCCAGTCATCCTCCTGCCGCTCGTAGGAAATGGGGCAGTAGACAACATAGTTGCTCGTCAGGTCATCCACCGACAGCATTTTTTTGACCGCAAAGGTATTGCTGCCGGTCAGTGCAACCAGCTTAGCATTTTCAAGCCGGATCTCTTCCAGCTTGTCCGCATACTCCTTTTCTTCATCGTGCCAGAAGATGATCCGGCGCTCATAAAATTCCGGCAGCGGTGCCGCAAACCGGCGGTTGAGGTCTAATACGATTTTATCTGTTTCCACGTTACATCCCATTCACAATAAATTGTCAAATTTATCAAACTATTTTTCTGTCGCCCATTTAATTTTGCAGTTGCATCGTATTTAGCACATCTGATGCTCTGAAAACTTCCGTAATGTCATGCAAATCTCCCACATCAAGCTCAATGTGATCAATTGAATCATCCCCAGGTGTAAAGACAAACCTTGCTTCTTGTTGATACGCATACCGATTTCTTTTCCAAAATGCAATATTCCACATTCCTTCTAGTAATGATACTAGCATTCTGGCATTATTGCGCTCTGGAGCATAATATTTTACACTATCATAATGTACATCAAATCCCTGATTGGCAGCAGCTTGTGTAACGCGATTTACAAATTCATCTGGATCAAGTATGAGTAAGGCCGTATCTCCGAAGGTCAACATTCTTGCTTTTTGCTCGGCGGTAAATCTCATCCCATTCATCTGAGGATTGCTCTTAAATATGCAAAACACAAAATCATTCGATTCACTTGTTTCGAGCACTGTATCTGTGAGTTCCGTACGTTCTCCAGTCACTGGATTCTCTATCGTTGCAATTACAACTGGCAACATTCCCTCGTTTTGGTCACCAATATCTGCATCTCCAGATGTTTTTTCAAGATTTCTATAATACCCAAGGTTTTTGGCATAGAGTTTTCCACTTCTTAAAGATTCAATACGATCTGCACTTTGAAATTTTATTAGTGGTGATCCTCTACTTGTCAAAACATTTCTATGAGGCATGTTTTCAAATTCCTCCCTTAAATCTTTTTCAATACGCTACTAAAAATCTCATAGTTATGCTTCACACCATCGTCCAGATCAATCTTAATCATCTGATCGGCCAGCGCGTGAACTTTTTCCTCATACTGATGCAGCTCGGCGTCCTGCGCCTGCACTTTGTTCAGTTGCTTAGTCAGCTTGACACGCTCGCTGGTGCTGGTGGCAGCGGCCACCTGTTTTTCCAAACCTTCGATGGCAGTACGGTAGCGTGCCTGCTGCTCATGCACATAATCGGTACGGATGCGTGCAATGGTATCCGGCTGGTAGCGGTGCAGGTAAATCAGGCACTTGAAGCCATTTTTCTTACCGCTGTCAAACAGCCAGTAGATGGGGCGCTTCTGATAAATTTTGCAGTGGTCGGCATAGAAATCGTTCAGGAAGTAGTTGCGGATGACCTCTTTCGGCTCCCCCTTGCCGCCCAGTGCGTTTGCAATAAAGCGCAGATTATCTTCCAGCGAGCCATCACCGTATACCACCCGCACAAACTCCACAAAACGGCCCATCATGTCATCTTCAAAGTATTCGTCGTCACAGATGGGAATAATGCCGTCTGCATCCGGCTTATAGATATTGTATTTGCCATCATCCCATGTACCGCCTGCATACGCAAGACCATCATAGGTGGGAGAGTAGCGGCCAAACATACAGCCCACAGCGTAGGAGATAAAGGAGCGCACATCCCGGCCAAGGTCCGCTTTGCGCACGGTCACATCCTTATCTTCTACTTCCGGGGTCAGTTCATCCTGCAAGCCGTAAATATCAATAAAAATGCGGTTCAGCTCTTCCTCGTTGGCTTTCAGTCGGTTAAAGCGATCATCGCATTCCGCCTGCCACTGGTTAAAGGCTTCGGAAATAGTGGAAACATTACGGAGCAATGGGTGTTTCTTAAAGTCCCAAGAGGTTTCAAAGGAGTTCCAGTCACTTGCCACATTTTTAATGTTTCTATCTACCAATATTTCTATATTATCGTCATGGATATCTGCACTCATAGGAATATTCATAATGTCTCCAACCTGTATATTTACAGTTGGATTAAACATGTCGATAATTCTCTGTGCAACTTTAGAATTCAAAATTGCCAAAACGATGGGTTGCTCTTTCAATGAAGGCATTATTCCGCATGATGCGGATTCCATAATGAATCCCTCTGGCATATATCTTGCTGAAAATCGTCCTGTTGTGATTTTGGACCAAGTAATTCCTTCATGGAAATACAAATCTGTATTAAACAATCTTCTTGACCAAGACTTGGTGTTGGGATCTTTGGGATTATGTGTTACCCAATATTTAATTTCTTCTCCATCATTATTCCAATTCATCACATAGTCAAAATTCCCATACCATCTCTGAAAACCGCCACCTTTCAATGTAGGAATCCACTTGTAACCTTTTCCATCATAGTTTTTTGATATATGAAAACCAATCGTCCTAGAATCAACTTCTTGCCATATTCTCAAGAAACGCGAATTATCTCCCGTACTTGAGCCTGCAAGTGTCCTATATAAATCTCCAAGTTTTGGCATTCTTTCAAAGTCAGAAATAAGTTGTTGACTTCCCCAATAAATCACTCCATTTCCAGGAATCTTTCCAAAATCTTCCTGATTTACAGTGTAGCGATTTCCCCCTGCAAGGAACATATCTTCCTTTCCCTGCTGAGAGGTCGGCTCAATCAGACGGCAGTAGGTACCCTTATACCCCTCTACATAGTTTGCGCAGCGTACAAAGGCGGTGGTCTGCACCACCTCGCCGCCGATTTCTTCAAATGCTCGTGCGCCCAGATGTGCCATGCTGACGGTTTCAGTCAGCATCATCTTCTCCCGCAGTTTTGCAAAGCTGGACAGGAACATCCATGCGTGTTGGGTGATCATTGCCTGATAGCCATTCTGTTTTGCCATCCGGGAACAGACCTCAATAAACACAGCAAACAGGTCGCTCTTGCTGTCGGGATAATTCTTCTTCACATACTCAGCCAACTTTGCGCCCATGCCGGAACTGCCCATATAGGGCGGATTGGTGACGACCACATCGTATTTCTGCGCCAACGTCTGTGCCACCCGCACCAATGGGAGTAATTTTTTGCGAATACTCTCTCGATGGAACGAGGACTCGTCTGCCACCTCGTCAAACCGGGCATAGAGGGCATCCCAGTCCTGCGGGGGGATGGTGAGGATGGAGCCGTACTCCTTGGCATCGTGCAGCTGGGTGAGGATAGTGTGCATAGCATCTTTCAGTTCCAGCTTGCCGTTGCAGAAATACTCCACATCCGGCTTTTCGATGCGGTTGCTTTCCTCAATGGCATACACATGAGGCTGGGTGGTGTGGCTGAAAAAGCGGCGGTCGTACCGGCGGGCCTTCATCATCACCGCAAAATAGGCCAGCTGGGCGGCGCGGTCGTCAATATCCAGACCATAGAGGTTGTTCTGCAAAATGCTGGTCACGGCATCGCGGGACGTGTAGCCGTAGTTCTCGTAGATCTGCATCAGTACATCGAACAGATACGCCAGAATATGGCCGCTGCCGCAGCAAGGGTCGATGACCTTGATCTGTTCCGGGGTCAGGTCGGCATACTGTTTGCTGATCTCGGACAGTTGGGCCTGTACCTGCGGCTCCTGCTGGGCTTCCTCCAGATAATAGTGCCACTTGGTGTCCTCCGGGTCACGGTTCCCGGCAGTATAAGCTGCTTGCTCCTCCGGTGTGGGCAGCAGCTGTGCTTTTGCGTCCGGGTGACCCTCCACCCACAGGCGTCCAAGGCTGTTTTCCACCATGTACCGCACGATCCAGTCCGGAGTAAACAGCTGAGTCGCCGCCGGGATATTCTCCTTGGTGATCTTGACATTTTTCTTGAGGGCGGCAAACACGTCGTCCTTTTTCTCACTGTTGTAGTACTGATACAGCCAGCCAATGATCTGGACGGCATCCTGCCAGTTGTCCTCCGGGATCTGGGAGATCATCTGCTCAATGACGCTGCCCTCCCGGAGCAGGTTGTCCGGCAGAAGCAGCTCCGTGTAGTCCGCAATGGTCTGGAACATTCCGGGCAGAATGCTGTTCAGCGCGTTGCATTGCACGATGAGCAGGTATTTGTACAGTTCTTCGGTCTGCTCGGTCTCTTTCAGGGCGTAGACCTTGTCTTTATCCAGTTTATCCAATTCCAGATGCAGGGCTTCGGCCAGAATCTGGGGCTTGAACGCATTGTTTTCATCCGTAAACACGCGCACATGGCTGGGCAGATAGCCGTTGACCTCCATGAACCGCAGTGCCGAAAAGCGGTTGAACCATGTATACGCCACCTCTTCCATGACCTGCTGGTAGCCTTTTTCGTTGATCTGTGCGATCAGTGCCCTGCGCTGCTGCATCTCTTCTGCAGACAACACTTTGCCGTTGACGCTATCAGCACCGGCGTCCACCATTTCCGTTTCCGTAATGCCGTACTGCTGGGCTTTCTGCGCCACGCGGGAGATCAGTTCTTTCCGCGCCCAGACCGCATATTTCTTGATGGCGTTTTTATCCATACTCACACAATCCCTTTCAGTTCTTTTCTGTCTTCTGCGGTTAGTCGATTTTCAAATGTGAGGAAATTATAATACGCTAAAAAAAGCTGAATACAGTCCATTCTGCGAACTTTTCGGTGAAGCATTCCATGGTCAACAAAGTTTCGATTCATAACGGCAGGCTGCTCCTTGAAATCATTTCCGTTAGCATAAAGCACTGCCAATGCACAAAAAAGATTTTCTCTCGTCAAATTGCTGAAAAACCAAGCTTTAATATCATCTTCATGAACTTCATTATACTTGTTATTGATTCTATTGACAGCAGCAGCCCCACTATATCGAGCAGGCTTTCTTTTAGTCTTTTTCGCTGATTCCAGATTCTCTTTTTCGGTTTTGGGACCGCCCTGCAACCGAATAAGTCTTCCATCGATTAGGGAATACAACATCATCGCACATGACTTGTAGCAACGATTATCGAAGTCCTTAATCGCCTCCTCAAAATCGCTTCTTTTGATCTTTTCAACGGAATCAAACGCTTTCCAGAATTCTTCCATTTGCTTTTTTGTTCTGAAGCAACTTAGGGCCTTTTCGTTTGCTTCCTTGCTTGAAGTTGGTGCAGTGTTGAAATATTTGAAATTAGCATGCGGAATAACAGTCCATCCATAAGCACCCCACTGGCGGTATGCCTCAATCCGTTTCTTCTTCGCTTCTTCAGAAAGACCCGGAATAGCGATGACATTCCAGTCAATTTTGGCGTTTATGATTTGCCCTAAATTGGCCTGAATTTCCTTCAGATTCCGTATGAATGTAGGAGATTCCCCCATTATGGTTGCGGCTATTGAGGCAACAGATTTGCTTATAGATAATGATTTCGGATTGACTATCGGCTGAACTAACCTCAAGAAATTGGAAGTTCCAGCAACGTTACCGATTGTTTTGGCCAGTTCGAAGACTTCTTTGTGATTTGTCGTAGCAATTCCAATGCTCTGTATAAGATCGTGGTATGGATTCATCCTCTCGGAGAGCCCTAACATCTGAATTTGTTCGAGAGCCTTTTTTATAGAGCTAAAATTATTTTTCTCGATTTCATCCATATAGCAATCCTCTGTTCTTACCTATCATCATCCTGCGCTCCAAATACACCATCTAACATTTCGTCGAACTCCCTGTCTGTGGCAAATGTTTCCACATCAAACTTTTCTAACTCATCATAAGAAACTGTTCTATCTTTCGAATAAACAAACTTTGCCGCCACCTTACAAAGATAAAATTCAGCAATAGTCAATAAAACAGATGACACAATCACCAAAGCAACATTCATAAATTGCGGATACTTACACTCCGGGCTGAACGCTGCGATTCCGTATCCAATCACAAGATCGAAAAAAGCAACAATATTCAGATAGATTGCGTGTGCACTTCTTTGCAGTTTTTCACAGGGGAGAACACAGTTGTTATCATTATCCCGTTTAACTGTATTGGATCCAGGAAAGCAACTTCGTATAACAGCTTCTCGACTTCCGTTAATATTATTCAAGAGTAAAACCAATGCTCCTGCAACTTGAAGGGCCAGCATTGCAATAAAAGCCATTTGTCAAATCCCCATTTAGTTCAACTTGATCTCGTCGCAGCCGTCCAGTAGATTCTTAAGCTGGCAGCGAATCTTCTCCACATAAGCATCGATATCCGCATCATCCCGCAGGGTCTTGGCAGGGAAGAGAATCTGGCGGCTGTAAGATTTCACCTTTTTCTGCCTTGGTGCCGGAGTAACAACATCCTTCTTTTCTGCGGCCGGCTTTGGTGCTGGTGGCATCAGTGCAATCTCAATGCTGCTAACAGCATCATCCTTGTACTTGCTCAGCGGGATAATCATACCGTCCAGCAATGCAATGCTCTTACATTCGTTGATCTTCGTCTTGTACCCGTCAAAGTAGGTGTCAGATTTGCGGATAATGTCCATCGCCTTGGGATCGCCGTCGGCTGCAGTGTGGGTCGCTTCCATGCACTGACGCACTGTTTCCAGAATCTCAGAGCGTTTGTCATCCAGCATCTGGTCATGGGCTGTACGCACCGTTTGCATCAACCCATTCAGCTCCGGAATGCGCTTGTAGTTGAACTTCTGCCCAAAAGATGGCACTGTGATGATAAGCCGAATCTTGTTCAGGGCCTCGTATGCCGCCGCATCCTGCGCAATGCGGTCCAGATCCGCCTGCATCTCGTGTTCCAGCCGTGCAGCATCATCAAAGGTGCCGACCTGACTCTTGAAGAAGTTCTCTACATTGCCCATGGCATCCTTCTGATCAAAGAGGTCGTCCTCTTTCTTGAGCAGATAGTCGATCAGCGCGATGTTGTCCTTCTTCTGGTTCAACGCTTCCTGCGTTGCAGTAATAGCGTTGCGCACCATTGTTTGATCCGGATACTTGTGGGCATCATCGTACTTCTCGTTCAGTTTGTTATAATGCTGCAGCTGGTTTCCGAACTCATCGGCAATAAATTTAACCAAACCGTCTTCGTCCGCAGGAACATCCATGACATCGAAGTAATCCCGCAGAAGGTCCCGCACAGCCTTCATTTTGGTTGCCGATACCACCACGCGCTTGCTAATGGATGTTTTACCCACCTCACTCTTTTTGCGGAGCATGTCAGGTAATTTGGCGTTGTCCGGCTGGATGGTAGTGCCTGCATATTTGATGGTTACCTTCTGATTCACGATCAAACGCGCCACCACATAAGCAATGTCGATTTCCTTCCAGCCATAGGGTATACTGCTGAACTTGCTCTGTACATCCGCCATCGAGGTAGGCAAATGCTTCATTGCCTGCATTTCAAGATATTCTTCCACCGCCGCCTCTGCATCGCGGTTCGGATCTGCCTCCGGCAGAATATAGTCCGCACCGGACAGCACTGCCAGAATGTCAGCATCGGTATCTGCGTTTTTCCCAATCAGGTCCAACTTGCTGTAAATATGCGAGACCAGATACTCCATCGTCTGGTCAATTTTGGCTTTAGCATTGCCGCTCTTAATGTCCAGATGTTCACCATCGGCGTAAAATTTTGCGTTTTCAATAGCCTCTACCAGAGCTTTGCTGGCTTCAGCTTCATACTTGGTTGCTTCTTCCTGTTGGTCGCGGATAATATCCTGAGCACTCTTAGGCATCTGGCTGACATTCCGCTGTTTGACATATTTGCGGATCTTCATGGATGCTTCCAGTGATTCATAATACGGCGTATCGCCCAAAACTACAATCGCCTCGCTGCCTTTGGAGCTGTTCATCAGGCGAAATTCCGTTTTTTCCGTTGCATCAGAAGCTGCCGTCAAAAAGCGCAGGCGCATGCCGCCTGTGGAGATGCCGTACATAGTGTTATCCACCATCTGATCAAACGGGAAGTCACACTTGCCGTAACGGAACTTTTTTGCATCATAAATTATGCCAAAAATAATCTTTGCAATATCCCCAACAATAGCGCCCGTATCCACCTGTGTACGGTTGATTTCTTTCTGGATGTCCTGCTCTTCATCCGTCAGGAAGTTGTAGGTATCACCAGTACGTCCGATGTAATTCTGCCCAATCAGTCGATCCAAACTGCCGCGCAGCTTTTCGCGCATCGCGACCTTTTCCAGACGGATGTCGTCTGCCATCAAAATCACAAGGTTGTCCAGATTGGCCGGCATGTCCTCGTTGACATATCGAATGAGATAGAGAAGCTTCAGAACATCCACATCCATCGGCTCCAGACCATCGTGATTTTCTACGGCTTTGCTACAGCGATCAATCACATTGCGAATGGAACCATCCAGGAAAGAATGTACAGTATCATAGAAGCGGAACAGCGGCACCAACGCAAACTCGTTCTGCTTTTCCACTTTTTGTGCTGCTTCCTGAAATCCGCTCAGCATGGAACGCTCGCCGCCGGAGAAGTGTTTACCTGCATTGCCGTGTTTGCGGATCTCCACAAAAATTTTCTGCATGATGAGAAACTGGTATGGAACGAACGGAAAGTCCTCTGCAAATTGTGCCGGACCAGAGAAGCCCTTGATGTCCGGCATTGCATTTGTAAAGCTGAACAAGTTGCGCATCCCGGAGCTTTCTTTCTCATAGACCGCATCCAGCGTTCTTTCTGCTTCCGGAGTCTTTTTCAGAATACGCTTCTGAATTACTTCGTCTACGGAAGAAGAAGAAAGGCTCAGACGAGTTTTGAAACGAGCCTGAATTCGAGAAAATTCATCTGCTCGTACTTTGATAATCTCATCAATAGCTTCCTGTCCGGTGCAGACCACCCAGACTTTTCCTCTGCATTCGCTGCCGATTTTTTCCACCAAAGACTGCAGATTCAGCAGCATATCCGTGTCCGTGCCAACATACTGCCCCGCCTCGTCCACCATGAACAGAAGGCGGAAGTTTGCAGGTTTTGTGCTGACGTATGCATTGATGTCTTCTACAAGCTGTGAAACAGAGAGTTCCGTTGCACTCTTATCGTTAAACCAGTTGTTTGCATCCTCTTCACTGATATCCAATGCTTCCGCCAGTGCAGGCTTAATGAATTTTCCATTAAATGCAAATGCTTTCCGCACTTCAGTCCAAGGTTTGCCCTTCTTTTCTTCAATCAGACGGCAAAATTCATCCATTTTGCCCTGCTGCGTAATGTACTGCTCCAGCATAGCAACTTTGAGATTGCTGCCAAAGAATCCCAGATGATTATAGAACACCTTAGCAAAAACACGTAAAACGGCTGTTTTATCCTTATTGATAGAGCCTTCATAATCGATATTAAACAGAATCGTCTCAGTTTCACCTTTGGTTGCACGATCCACCTGCATAAAGGTACCAGGGTCATCCTCAAATTTCTTGCGGAAGCGCTCCACCGTACGAATGCCATTAACCTCTTTGTTTTCCAACAAGTATGACAACATTTTCAAGAAGTGAGATTTACCGCTGCCAAAAAAGCCGGAGATCCAGACTCCTGTATCTGCCGTTGGTTCGTCAAATGCTTCTGCATAGGTATTGAAAAAGTCTGCAAAATGCCGCTTCAGCTCTCGTGTAATAACGTACTCGTTCAGTTCCTGTTCCAGGACCTTGTTCTCGTCCTCGTCAACCTTGACAACACCGTTAATTTTACGGTTGATGTCTTCTACAAACATATTCTGTATAACCAAAGCTCTGTTTCCCCCTTCACACAACGTTAAATGCACGATAGTAATTGTTCGGTTTCAGACAGTTGAACAGCCGCAGCTGCTGGTCGTTAAATGTTCCCGGGTAAAACACAAGCACTGGCCTCTCTGCAAACAATGATGCCTCCAGTAACGTATGAATTCGCATAAATGGAAACGCTTCTCCAACGCCAGTCAAAACCAGTACTTCTCCCGGCTGGAACGGCTCGCTCTGAATTTTCTGTACAATTTCATCGACTCCAATTGTCGATTGAAGCTGTTCCAACAGATAATCATGGCCGTCCTCTTCTTCCATATCGGGGATTGCATCTAAAATATCCATGCCTTCACAAATCCCTAGGAAGATTTGATATAAATTACAGATCCGCAACTGACAGCCCAGTGTCATATCTGTAGATAGCTGTTCAATGAAATGTCGAACCGCCATTTCATCTCTCGGTTCATAGCAGAAGATACGAATATTCACTTCATTGCTAAGACCTTTTCCTTCTAGGAAATCTTGGCTCTGAATCATCTGCCGAACGTTATCAAGGCGTTTTTGTATGTCACCCATTAAATTTTCCTCACTCAAAATGGTTAAATGCGGGCAATACCGCCTGATCCCCATTTGTAAGAATCACATTTTCCAATTCCGGATAAAGCCAAACCGGGTTCAAATGGCCTGCTTTTATACTATCCAGATAATCATTTTCTCTTAAAATTCGATTTAGAACCGATTTCAGCTTTTTGACTGTAGATTCGCTCCAATCTGCGATAGCATCATTTTGCTCTTGTAATCTTATGAAGAAACTTGTCATGTCAAGTTTTCCATAGCTGAAATCTTGGTTTCGATATTTTTCTCCAATAACTGTTACCATAAAATCCCAGACAAGTCTATTATCCTTCATAATCGCGTAAAGACAAATTTGTTTTGCCTCTTCCACGGAATGCTCTGCAATATTCCGAAGCAGTTGTTCACTATTCAAAAGATTTAGCCGCCGATAACACGCCCGAACCATACTAGCTGTCATGCGTTCAGTTGGATACTGGAAGAGATTATTGGCGGCAATTATTTGTATCATTGATGCAAGATCCTCTCCTTGCACCATTTGCTTCGCTACAATTCGCATTTCGTGGAATAAAAACTGTTCTCTTGTCAGAGAAGCCTTATATCCACTTTCTTGTGCTCTGTTTGTATTCTGCATTGCTTATGCAACTCCCATTTATAACTTTTGATACGCCCAATAGCGACCATCTCTCACTCTCTCTAGTTTACCTTCTTTTACAAAAGAAACTAGAATTCGATTTGCCGTTGCTGAAGAGACTTCCAGCAACTGTTGCACATCACTGTTATGAATAATCTTCTCTTTTTTCAAGTATTTTTCAAGAATATTCCATCGATTTTCTTTTCCACTTGTAGGCATCATGCTCTTTTGGAAGTTTTCTGGGATTACACTCAAAAGTGCTTCTTCAATCACACTTAGCATAAATTCAATAAATGCAGTTCCTTCACCTTGGGCATTGGATGTATTGATAGCCTCATAATACTCCTGCTGATGATCATGAACAATAGACTCCACCGGAAGCCATGCAAACAGCGGATTCCATCTGGAGAGCAGTAGCGTATGCCAAAGCCTTCCGATTCTTCCATTTCCATCTGCAAACGGATGGATTACTTCAAATTCATAGTGAAACACGCAACTTTTGATCAGCATCGGAAGCGGGCTGTCCTCTGTCCATTTGAGCAGTTCTTCCACCAGAGGAGGCACATACTGCGGTAGTGTTCCAAAATGAAGTACATTTCCATGACTGTCAACCACACCTACTGGCTTTGAGCGAAACACACCATCTTCTTGAACCAGCCCTCGCATCATCACATGATGAGCCAACAGTAAGTCTTCCACTGAGTATGGATTCAATTCATTCAAATGGTCGTAAATTTCATACGCATTCTTCACCTCCGCAATGTCTTTTGGCGGTGCAAGGACACGTTTTCCTGATAGTACAGCCGTTACCTGCTCTAAGGATAGTGTATTTTGTTCAATTGCAAGAGAGGAATAAATTGTTTTAATCCGATTCTGCCTACGCAGAACAGGGTCAGATGAAAGATGTTGTGTTGAGCTCACTTTTCCAACAAGTTCACAAATCTCCATTACATCTGTGAGAATTTTTTCTGTAATTGTAAATGGCGGTTTTTTATTCTGCATCTGTTTTTCCTCCCCTCCATTCTAATTAATTATATCATTTCATCGCTCATTCATCAATCACACTTTGCACAAGTGATTGATGAATTTTTCAGCGATTATGCCACTTTTCCAAATTTCTTTTAGCTACCTTCATGCCGGCCTGGCATCTTTATCTCTAGCTTTCTCAAATTTCCATTTTTCACCCAGATATAATAATCATGATCCATAGCCTCTGAGTCGAAAGACTCAGGGGCTTTTTATGTCTGGAGGTGAGCACTTTGTTATTCCGCACCATCACTATCATTATTACCATCGTATTTTAAAGCGCAGCTGCGCAGAAAGGAGAAAGCATTATGAACTTTTGGTCCGAAATCGTCAAAGAGGTTGGCACCGTCCTGGTGGAAGTCCTCGTCCGCATCGCTGAAGAAATGGAAAACAACGATTGAACAAAATACATTGAAAAGGAGATTTTACTATGCCCGCAAATGTTGAAACGATGTTCTCTGTCCGTGAGACCCCTTGGCACGGCCTTGGCCGTATCATTATGGATGCCCCTGCAAGCCGTGAAGCCTTGGAACTGGCCGGTCTGGATTGGCAAGTGGAAAGCCGTAATATCTATTCCGGCACGGGTTCTATGATCCCCGGCTATCGGGCTAACGTCCGCAGCACCGATGATGCTGTTCTGGGTGTGGTATCCGACCGCTACCGCATTGTGCAGAACGAAGAAGCATTTCAGTTCACCGATGACCTGCTGGGTGAGGGCGTTACTTATGAAACTGCCGGTTCTTTGCAGG
>OHEU01000197.1_pt1 | contig 40413 bp, 36 predicted proteins | sample 1567341 | NCBI WGS metagenome assembly OHEU01 (sample SAMEA3879524, study PRJEB24766) | human gut metagenome | biome: human-associated habitat; feature: feces | place: USA | collected 1985/1987 | reverse complement strand
ACTGCGTCAACAATGAGCGAGCAGGACGAGAACAGCGAGAATACCTTGTCGATATTATCATTAAGGTCAAGAACGTCAATGCCGCATTCGCCGAGCCGGCAGTATTCATAGCCTGCAAGCTCGGTTGCAGGGTCGCCGCTTGTTAGTACGACATAGACGGTCATTCCAATGTCGAAAAGGTTCTTCGCCAGCACGAAGCCGTCACCGCCGTTGTTGCCCTTTCCGCAAAGGATCATAACGCCGCCCGAGAGGTCATATTTCGATGAGAGCCTGCACACAAGCTCGGCTGCGGCTGCGCCTGCGTTTTCCATAAGCTCGCGGTAGGAAACGCCGTGGGCATCGGAGTAACGCTCTATCTCTTTCATCTGCTGTGGTGTTGCATAGTACATTTTATCGCTCCTTTGCAAAAAAGCCGCACAGACGGGTCTGCACGGCTCAAAAGTTGTTAAAATTCGATCAATACCGTCCCCATTGCAATTGCTTTGGAATGGGAGCAGGAAACGCTTATTTTCATTTTCGTGGAAATAAGTCTTTTTTTAGCTTCGCCCGAAAGACTTATGTAATAGGTTCCCGAATAATCTGTGAGTACGGAGATCTCCTGAATGCTGCACCCTCTGAAACGTGCGCCGATAGCCTTTTTCATTGCAAGCTTTGCGCAGTACATTTCAGCCATGATGTTCGGGGAGAAATTTTTCTCCATAATGAACTTCATTTCCTGCGGAGAATAGACCCTTGAAATAAATTTCGGTTTCTTCACAAGCTCTTTCATGTGGGGCATATCAGCGTGGTAGATCTCCATTATCATAACATTATCTCCTTAGACCGATCACCGCACATTCCGGGGCAAGATCAGCTGTTGTATTTTCTTTCGTATTCGACCTTGACAGGGCGTGGGAGGAACGGGGTGATGGCTTCAACGGTGCGTTCGGTCGGGGTGAAAACAAGTCTTACCTTTCCGAACGAATCGTGCATAAAGTCGATGTAATAGTCCTCAGCGTCCCCGTCTGCGATGCCGCTTGCCTCGACAATGGTTATGCCAGAAACGGCGGGCGCATCGGCAAGCTTTCCGAAGGCTTCAAACTTGGACGGCTTGGCGGTGATAAGACGCTTTCTCTTACGCTGTGCGATTATCTTGTCGATATCGATCTCGCCGTTGGTTATGATGTACTCATACTCGGCATTAAGACCCGTGATAAGGTAATATCCGCCGTAAATTGCGGCAAAAATGAGAAGTATTGCAAGGACTATACCTAAAAGCGCAAGGTAAAGGCAGAATGCGGAAACGGCTATCACTCCGAAGACGATAAGTATCTTCAAAGCAAGCGTTTTCCCGTTCGCAGGTTTTTTTACAAGCTGTTCAACAAAAACGTCCATAAAATAAAATGCCTAAGATCAGATCCTTGGCAGCTCCTTTCCGATAAAACAATGCTATCCTGTCGTTTTTATGGCGCAAAACGACAAAATAATGCTTCAAGTTAGTTTCTTTATACATTATAACATAGAAATTATTTATTTTCAAGTAAAAAATACTTGCAATTTTTGAAATAATGATATATAATAAAAGAGCTGACGGTAAATTTTCTTTGTCGGCGTTATTATAAAAAGAACATCTGTAAATAAACACGTTTAAAGAGTTGTAGGCTCTGCCAAAAAGTGTCTTTAAGAGAGAGGGTACAAGGCTGGGATATCCTCAGACACGGCAAAGCTGAAATTTCGCTCCGTGAGTGGCAATGGTGAACGCGCAGGGCGCTTGTAGTCATTGACGTATGCTGCGTTAAAGCGAGGGGAATGATAGTTCCTTATATAAAATGGGTGGTTATAAGCAGGCTATGGCTTGTCCCGATGAGGGGCAGGCTTTTTTAGTTGTCAAATTTTCCGCAGGAAAGCGGAACACGGAAAGGAATGGTCAAATTTATGAAAGATCAGCTTGAAAAGATCAGAAGTCTTGCGCATGAGGAGCTTGACAAGTGCGAAAGCCTTGATGTGCTGGAAAATCTCAGAGTAAAATTCCTCGGCAAAAAGGGTGAGCTTACGGGAATTTTAAAGCAGATGGGCGGACTTTCCGCAGAGGAACGCCCCGTTATCGGACAGCTTGCGAACAAGGTCCGTTCCGATATCGAAGAGAACATCACAAACCGTATGCAGGCGCTCAAAACAGAGCTTGCAAAGAAGCAGCTCGAAGCTGAAACGCTCGATGTTACAATGCCCGGAACAAAGCAGAAGATCGGCAAGCTTCACCCGCTCACAGTTACCCTCAACGATATCAAGGAAGTTTTCCTCGGAATGGGCTTTGAGATCGCAGAAGGTCCTGAGGTAGAAACGGATCACTACTGCTTCGAGGCTCTCAATATGCCGAAGCATCACCCTGCAAGAGATACGCAGGATACATTCTATATCAATGACAACGTTGTTCTCCGTACACAGACCTCCTCCGTACAGATCAGAACGATGGAAAACAAGAAGCCGCCTATCCGTATCATCTCCCCGGGCAGAGTTTACCGCTCCGATACGGTCGATGCAACACATTCACCTCTTTTCCACCAGATCGAGGGACTTGTTGTTGACAAGGGCATCACAATGGCTGACCTCAACGGTACGCTTGAACTTCTTATGAAGAGAATCTACGGCGAGGATTGCCGGATCAGACTTCGTCCTCACCACTTCCCATACACAGAACCGTCCGCAGAGGTCGATATGATGTGCTTCAACTGCCACGGCGCAGGCTGTCCTCTCTGCAAGAACGAGGGTTATATCGAACTCCTCGGCGCAGGTATGGTTCACCCGAAAGTCCTCGAGGGCTGCGGCATCGACCCCGAGGTTTACAGCGGCTTTGCGTTCGGTATCGGTCTTGAAAGAATCACAATGGGCAGATACAAGATCGGTGATATGAGATTGCTCTATGAGAACGATATGAGATTCTTGGGACAGTTCTGATAAATGGAAAATGCTGACAAAAGCAGCCTTTTTCTGCGTTATAAAAAGCGATTCCGATATAAGCAGCGATTGTGGAATATTCTCAGCATAACCTATACGGTCATTCTTATCCCGCTGTTAAAGCTGCTGGACGGAACAGATTACAGTACATTATGGAGAATAATATCCATAGTGACGAGCATCGTTTTGATAGGCTTGAATATAAAGCAGAGCAGGTCAATGAAAAAGCAGCTTGAAGGCTTGTCCGAAAATGCGGCTGACAAAATTGCTGCGGAGCTTGAAAGCTGTACAAATTTCAGAAGCTTTTATTTCACTTCGGAATATCTTTTTTCGGCGGAAGGACTTATTCTTCCTTACTATGAGATAGACGAGGCAAAAACAAATACCTATGTCGGTTCACTAACAGGAACGAACATCATTTTCAAAACGAAAAGCTACGAAAAATGCGTTGTCAGGGTTGGCTTAGGGTATATGAATGAGAAATTTTATAATATGCTTATGCAGAAATGTCCGTCAGCGGATATACTGTTCCGTGTAAATTATCAGAAAGCGGATATGACGGAGTATTTTGCAACCGTCAAAGCGGAAAGCATTGTTGTTATCAGAAAAAAATAAGGAGGAAAATTCTAAATGGATCTTTCAATGAAATGGCTCTCCGATTATGTTGATATCGGAGATATGAGTATAAAGGATTTCTGCTCGGGACTTACGATAAGCGGCTCAAAGGTCGAGCGCTATGATACAGAGGGCAGCGAGATAAGCAAGGTAGTTGTCGGAAAGCTTCTTTCCGTTGTTCCGCACGAGAATTCCGACCACCTTGTTGTATGTCAGGTAGATGTCGGTTCGGCAGGCAGCGGCGAGCCTATCCAGATAGTAACGGGTGCGCCGAACGTCAAGGCAGGCGACATCGTTCCCGTTGCAATGGACGGTTCAACGCTCCCCAACGGCGTTAAGATCAAAAAGGGCAAGCTCAGAGGAGTTGAGTCGAACGGTATGCTCTGCTCGCTCGGCGAACTCGGACTTACAACTCACGATTTCCCTTACGCTATCGCAGACGGCATATTCCTTTTACAGCAGGAAGAGGGCTGTCCCGAGCTTAAGCTTGGCATGGATATAAAGGAAGCTGTCGGACTTGGCGACACAGCCGTAGAATTCGAGATCACTTCCAACCGCCCCGACTGTATGAGCGTTATCGGTCTTGCCCGTGAAACAGCTGCTACCTTTGACCTCCCTTTAAAGCTTCACGAACCCGAATTCAAGGGCATCGGCGGCAGCACAAAGGACAGCCTTAAGAGTGTTACTATCTCCGACAAGGAAAAATGCTCCGTTTATATCGCAGCGGTTGTAAAGAATGTAAAGGTCGGAATGTCCCCCCGCTGGATGCGTGAGCGCCTCCGTGCAAGCGGCGTTCGTCCTATCAACAATTTTGTCGATATCACAAACTTCGTAATGCTTGAATACGGTCAGCCTATGCACGCTTTCGATATCCGTTATCTTGACGGCGCTTCTATCGATGTCCGCCGCGCAAAGAACGGTGAGAAGATCACAACGCTTGACGGCGTTGAGCGTGAGCTTACCGACAATATGCTCGTTATCGCAGACGCACAGAAGCCTGTTGCGGTTGCAGGTGTAATGGGCGGCGAATACAGCGGAATTATGGACGACACTGTTGATGTTGTATTTGAAGCAGCCTGCTTTGACGGCGCTTCCGTTCGTACAACAGCAAAGGCTCTTGGTATGAGAACCGACGCTTCCGCACGTTTTGAAAAGGGACTTGACCCGAGAATGGCTGAACCTGCATTAAAGAGAGCGCTTGAACTCGTTGAAATGCTCGGCTGCGGCGAAGTCGTTACAGAATATATCAAGGTCTCGAACGGCGTTGACACACAGAAGTCCGCTCCGTTCAGCGCAGAATGGATAAACAAGTTCCTCGGCACGGATATCCCCGAGGAAGAAATGATCGGATACCTCAACAAGCTTGATTTCACCGTAAAGGACGGCGTTGCATACGCTCCCGCATACAGAGTTGATATCGAGTGCAAGTCCGATATCGCAGAGGAAGTTGCACGTCTTTACGGCTACAATAAGATCCCTAAGACCGTTATCAGAGGTGTTGCACAGGCACAGCTCACACCGAAGCAGAAGTTCGAGCGCAAGCTTGCAAACACAATGGCTGCTCTCGGCTGCTACGAAATTTCGACCTACTCTTTCGTAAGCCCGAAGTATTTCGACAAGATAAATCTTCCTGCCGACAGCAAGCTCCGCAAGACGGTCACTATCACAAATCCTCTCGGCGAAGATACTTCCGTAATGAGAACGACTATCATTCCGTCAATGTGTGAAGTCCTCGCAAGAAACTACAACAACAGAAACGCAGAAGCTTATCTTTTCGAGATCGGCAACGAGTATATCCCTGTTTCGGGTCAGGAACTCCCCGAAGAGCCTGCACGTCTTGCAGTTGGTATGTACGGCAAGGACGCTGATTTCTTCCTCCTCAAAGGCAAGGTAGAAGCTGTTCTCGATGAAATGGGACTTGGCGAGTGCGACTTTGAGGCTTGCACAGATACAGACGTTTATCCCGAAGCAAGCGCATTCCACCCCGGCAGATGCGCAGTTGTAAGCAAGAACGGCAAGGTGTTCGGTATCCTCGGCGAGCTTGCTCCCGTTGTGCTTGAAAACTACGGTATCGGCGTAAAGGCTTATGCCGCAAAGCTTGAAGTTCCCGAAATGATGGCAATTGCCGCAGAAGAGGGCGACAAGGTTTACAAGCCGCTGCCGAAGTTCCCTGCAACAACAAGAGATATCGCTGTTGTATGTGATGACAAGCTCCCCGTTGCAACTATCGAAAAGGCGATCAAGGGTGCAGTAGGAAATATCCTTGAAACAGTAGAGCTTTTCGATGTTTACAAGGGCAAGCAGGTAGGCGAGGGCAGAAAGTCCGTAGCATTCGCTATCTCGATGCGTTCGCACGAGGGCACACTCACCGACGAGCAGGCAGACGCAGCAATGAAGCGTGTACTCAAAGAGCTTGCAAAGCTTGGTGCTGAACTCAGAGCGTGAGTTTCAAATTCGGAATTAGGAATTCGGAATGCGGAATTAATTTAATGCGTAATTCGTAATTGCGCAACAATGTTGAGCATCGTAATTGCGTAATTATTTTGTTCCGTAAGTTACCGTAAAATCGTAGGGGCGGATTCTATATCCGCCCGTTCCCCAATTGTCGTTTTCCCACAATTACTGTAGGGGGCGGGTTTCCCGTCCCGCGCCGCAAGGCGTTTCCTGACGAATTCGGAATTATTTCTGTTACGCAATTACCGCAAGGTATTTCACAATAAACGAATGTCCCTATTTTCATCGGATAAACCCGTTGAAAATAGGGACGTTTTGTTATTATTTTTGTTTTGGGGTCGGCATTTTCGTACACCGAAAAATCGCTTCGCGATTCGGGACGGGCGACCCGTCCCCTACAGAATTTGTCGGGTAAAGTATCGTTTTTTTGCATCGGTCGGATATAGAATCCGCCCATACGGAATTCGGTGTTTTGCGGTAAATTTACAAAATACAATTAATTCCGCATTCCGAATTCCGAATTCCGAATTAATCTTTTGTTTTGTTTTATTTTCATAGAATTAATTTTGAATTAACTTGACTTGTTGTTAATATTGTTATATAATATTATTAATAAAGATAAAGAAGGTGTTAATATGAACGATATCAATGAGCCGATCATCAGAAAAATGTCCGACGAGATCGTTAAGATATGCGATCCGTTCCAGATCTTCCTCATTTCGAGCAAGCACAATTCCGCAGGAAAGCTTACGGCATTCAAGATCTGCGCTGTTGTTGACGACAGCTACAATGAAAATGAACTTGAAAGTGAGATCCTTATCAAGACCGACTGCCCCGTTCCGTGCGATGTTATCATTTACTGCGTTACCGAATGGAATGAATGTCTTGATGATGACTGCACATTCGCTTCACGCATAGACAATGAGGGAGTTAAGCTTTATGAGCAGAAACAACAGCCACAAAACTGACAGCAAACGTTATTACGACTGGCTTTACCATGCTTATCAGGATCTTTTGTCCGCAAAAGTTCTTATCGATGACAGGCGGCTTTACGAGCAGGTCGTTTTCCACTGCCAGCAGGCTATGGAAAAGTCGTTCAAGGCGTTCCTGCTTTACAAGACGCATCATCTCCTTGACGGCCACAACCTTACATGGCTCTGCAAGCAGGCGGCTATGCTTGATGATGAGTTCACAGGCTGGATAGGCAAAAGCACGGTGCTGAACCGTTTTTACATTGAAACACGTTACCCTGCCGACATTCCTGCGAATATCACGCGTGAATTTGCCGACACGGTGCTTAACGATACAGAACAGCTTGTCGATCTTGTCTGCGATCGGATAAAATTCGATTACAACAGCTACCACAAGCGTACGAAAAACAAATAAGAAAACGGCGTTCCCGAATCCGGAAACGCCGTTTTTATGTAATTTTTACTTTGTGTTGGAAAGCTTCCAGCGGAATGCCGAGATACGCTGTGCCTTGGTATTATCGTAGGAGATATTGCTGCAGGCAAGGCTTATATCGTTGTAGCGGTAGTCGTTCTTTCCGCCGCCGCCGAAATTGAATAGTCCCTTGATGCCCTCCGAACCGAGGTTACGCTGAACGACTGCACCGATCGCATGACATTCACGAAGAACATCGAGGATATCCTTTGCTGCGATTGGCTTTGTGTCGCAGACGTTATAAACGCCCATATAGTTTACACCGGGGGCAATATTGAGTATGCCGCATACGAAATCCACAAAGTTATAAACGCAGCAGAATGAATAGCCGTAGTCGCCGTAGCCATAAACGAATGCACAGCCTTCCTTCGGGTCGAATACCTTCGCTTTGAGGTTGTCTGTGAAATCCTTTGTATAAACGGGGGAAACACGGGCGATAACGCACTTGCAGGACGGGCTTTTCGTAACGACCTTAGCCATAGCCTTTTCGCTTTCATACTTCATCTTTCCGTAAGCCGTTGTAGGCTTTTCATCGGAAGTTTCACGGATAGGCTCACGTGTTTTCTGTGGGGCATATACCTGATATGTACTTAAAAGAATAATGTCGCCGACACCTGCATCGACAGCCGCCTTGTAAAGGTACTTGTCAACGGATGCGCTCTTCTTTTCCTCTGCCGAAGTGATGATCGGGGGAAAATCGTTGTCGCAGGAGCATGCAAGATGAACCAGCGCATCGATGCTGCTGCCATTAAGGATATTGGTAATACTGCTTTTATCATCAATAGACGCCTGAACAAAACTATAGTTGGGCGAGTTGACAAAATCATTCGGCTTGCTGTCCGTGCCGATAACCTTGAAACCTTTTTCGAGGAGGGTTTCGGTAAGCGCCAGTCCGATCATTCCCGATGCACCTGTCACCATTACTGTTTTCATGAGAAGTTACCTCCACTTTCCTTTGAATCTTTTTGTATATAAGACAATTATACCACTTTTGCAGATAATTGCAATAGAAAAACAATGAATTTTTTCATAAACACATCAAAAACCTGATATTTGTAAAAATTCACTATTAAAAAGAACCAATTTTGTATAAAAGACGGCACATTAAACGCCAACCTAAAGTTTACGTTAATTCTGAAAGAATTTCGCTTTGTTCAAAGGGTGGCAGGGGTCAAGGGGACAGGGATCCCCTGCAGGAAGTTCGTACACACTCTATGTCGGACTGTTAACTTACTGCCCGGTACCGTTAACAGATGCACAGAGGAGAGTGTACCGGACAGCGTCCCTTGTCGCAGGTCAATTTGACCTTTAGCAGAGAGCGAAATACCCTAAACTAACAGCATAAAGCTTACCGCAATAGCAAGATCACTAACAGCTAAAAAGGCGCAATTCACATCAAAAAGGTAAAACAGAAAATGAGAAATTCAATCTGTAAACCTAAAAATTGTGAATTGCGCCAATTCTATCCTACAAAAGCAAACTATCCTCGGCGAAAAAATGCGCAGAGCGAAGCGACGAGCGTTTTAAGCCGACATCGTTTGAACGGCTATGAGATATGAACGGAAACCGACATTTTTGCGTTGGGGGGAACACTATATCCGACCCGACTTACATTTTATCGTTCATAACAGTAACATCTTTGAAACAGCTCATATCCTATCCTTAAAAATCCTCGTGAGCAGTATAGCGGCTATCAAAGCACCTGCGGAAATGCAGAGAAGAACAACGGTTTTTGTGTTTGATGATGAAGCCGAAGCCGGCGAACCGCCGTCGGACGGCATCTGAGGTCTGTTCTGACCGTTATTGCCGTTTTGGTCAGGCGAGGGAAAAGCATTGCCGCTGTTTTGCTCGTTGCTGTCGGTGGTTTCCGAAGTCTCGTTGCTTTCATCGGTCTGTCGGTCGGAAGAAGCATCTTCCGAGGTTTTGCCGCTTGGCTCTGTCTGTGAAGCTTCACTGCTCGGAAGTTCGGGAGGTTCGCCGTCAAAGCTTGGAATCTGACCGTCCGAATTATCGGAATTCGGCATTTTTGGCGGAGTTCCGTTGAGATCGCCGAAATTTCCGTTCGTAGGAGTGCCGAAACCGCCGTCCTGTCTGCCGCCGTTCATCGAACCCATTGCGTTTATGCTTACGGACGAGCCGCTGATAAGTGCGGAGCTGTCCTCGGACTGCGCATCGGAGGTGGAGGGGATAGTTCCGTCAAGCTGAGCTCTTACGCTTTCCGCACGGAGAGTGCAGAATTCTTTGAGTGCGGCAACGCCCTCGGTGAACTCATCATAGGTGCAGAATTTTGTCGGGTCTTTTTCGACATAAGGTGAGATAAGTGCGGTCACACGATCAATTTCTTCCCCGAAATATCCGCTCTCGAAATAATTTGCGATGAATTCGGAAAAAGCTTCGTGGTAAAGCTCGGTGTATTCCTCATCGGCGAATATCCAGGCGAGCATTGGACGTGAATCTGTATCTCCGCCCGAAACGGGGGAGTCGATAGGGTAATTTATCATCGAAGTGCTGTCGCTGCCGCCGACAAAGCCGCCGAAAGCGAGGTTGTAATCCCAAGGTATCATCGATAATATGCCGTCATTTTCGTAGAGATAATAATTGTGTATCATCGAGCCTGTGTAGCTGTCGAAATTGCAGACGAAATTGTGAACGGCAAAATATTTTATCACCGCATCGACATCAACGGTCGAAGCCGCATCGTCCGAGTTCAGAACTTTGAGCGAATTTATGAGCCGTGCTTTGTCGGAGTCGGTTATATCGGTCTTGGCGCTGTCGAAAATGTTCTCATAGCTGTCGAAATCATCATCGGTGTAGATAAGCTTCACATCGTCCGAACCCATGCCGCCGAAGCCGTCATTATTGCCTTTTCCACCGCCGAAATTGCCCATTTGCGGCAGCTGAAAATTGTTTTTTGACGAAGTTTCTGTGCTGTCCGAGGTGGCGTTTTTGCCGGAATTTTCGGTGTTGAACTTGTCAAATTTGCTGAGATCGAAATCGTCCTGATCGAAGTCCTTGCCGTTTCCTCTGCCGCCGCCCATTGACATACTGTCGGGCTTGTAAAGGTTGCCCGTGCTGTCATAATTGCGTTCAAGGAAGCTGTCCTCGACCGCTTCAACGGCAAGATAAAGTCCCCAGTCCTCGCCGTTTACGGTGATATACGCAAAGCTGCAGAGCGGAGAGCTTACGCCTGCGCAGTTCATCATTGTGTAGCAAAGATAGTCTTTCATATAGGTGTTGTCTTGGATAATATTATTAAGGCAAAGCTTGTCAAGACCGTGGTAGGTCGTTGCATCGCTGTAATGGTTGAATTCAAGCTTGAAGCTGTAGCGGTCGCTGCCGTAGTTTGCGACTTGGCTCAGTGAGGTGTTGCCCTTTGCACGGATAGCAATGTTTTTGTAGCTTTCGCCGTCGATAACAACTGCGCAGGAGGCGTATTCCTCGCTTTCGCAGTTTTCAACAAAGCTGTCCCAATCGTCCATAACGATATCAATGGAGTGTACATAAGACGTGTCGAAGAGCCGCGATTCATAGCCGAGCGTTTTCGGGGCGGCTTGAATACCGACAGCGTCGGGGAAGCAGAGCATAAGCGTGACGGCAAGACATAAAACCATAACGACCGCGCATATTCTGTTAAAGTGTTTGCTTGTTGACATTGTTTTTTCTCCTGGTTTATCCCATATATTCGCCGTTGAAGCTTACAAGGACAGCACTCCGGACGCCGTTCATCTCGGAGAGTATATTCACGAAGTCGGTGTTGTCATCTTTAAGGCGAATTTCGTAGTTGACTTCAACTGCGCCGTTTACAGCGGTCTTGCTCTTGACGGTGCAGCGCTGGGTCTGCTTGGTGAGAAATTCGTGAGCAGCAGCTTCGCTTTCGTGGCTGTCGCATTTGATAACGGCAATGTAAGGATTGATGTGTGCTTTTTTATTTACGAAGATGATAAGGACTGCGCCGATGATGATGCTGCCGATAACGGCGAGAGGTATCATTCCTGCGGCGAGGACGATGCCTGCGGCTATCGACCAGAAGAGGAATGCGATATCAAGAGGTTCTTTTATAGCCGTGCGGAAACGGACGATGGAAAGTGCGCCGACCATACCGAGCGAAAGAACAACGTTTGAAGTCACGGCGAGGATAACAAGGTTGGTTATCATCGTAAGCGCGATGAGCGTTACGCCGAAGCCCGAGGAATACATCACTCCCGAGTAGGTCTTTTTATAAACGAAAAAAATGAAAAGTCCGAGTCCGAATGCCAGTACGAGCGAAATTGCCATATCGAGCAGGTTCACGCTTGTAACATTTTCGAGAAAGCTTGATTTAAAAATATCGTTGAAGGTCATTGTTTATTACTCCTTTATAATAGTATGTTTATCCGTAGATCCGACAGGCGGCGTATTTGGAAAAGGACGAAGTCTGTCTGCTCCCGAGCTGAACGGCTTGTTCTATCGCCGAAGGGAGATATTCGTCCCATTTTACCTCGAGGATAATGTCTCCGCCCGAGGAAACGGTCACACAGTTCGGGTCAAGAAGCTCGGTCGAGTCCATTCCCGTGCGGATGTCATAGTCGAGCGTTACGCGGACATTTCCCGCAGGATAAACGAACGCCTCACGCGTGTAATCAACTATCGTTTTCGGCTTCAGAAGCTGGGTGTCCATTTTGAACGCAAGTTCATTGATAAGCTCGTTTTTGCTGTCACGAACGGGAATTCCCCGTGCGAGCAGGTCAGCCTGTTCGTATGTCAGCGGCGCGCTCTGCTTTGAGGAAAGCCCTCCGAACTTTGACTTTTTTTCAAGTCGGATAAAGGACGTGTCGCCGTTGTAGTAACGGATACGGAACTTTTCACGCTGATTAACACCGTTGAGCTTTTCGAGCAAAGCCTTGTCGAAAATATTGTCGAAGTAAAGACTTCGTATAAAATATTTTCCGCCGACGGTGAAGATGTCGTGCTGCATAACCGCGGAGAGCCGCATACGGAGCGTTGTCATATCGGCAGCGGTTATCGAATGTTTATATTCGTGACGGAATTTCTGCTCCAATTTCATCTTCCTTTCGTTAGATCTAATCTATGCTTAACTTTGATTTAAAGTATAAAGCCCGAACCTTAGAACAGCCTTAGAAAATTATAAAGTACAAAAAGTTGGCAAAATTTATTTCAAAACGGTAACAAAAGCTTCTTTTTCGGCGAAATGTTTAAAATTAGATTACAGTTTATGTTTAATGTGGAAAAACGAAAGTAAGTATGTTATAATGTAAAACAGAATAATGACGTAAGAGTTTTCGTCAGGGAGATGAAAAATAAAATGAAGAAAATAGGCGCAAAGCCTGATATAAATAACGTGCGGCGCGAAAAAAAGGTTCGCGAAAAGCCGCCTAAGGTTTCTTTAAAGTCCAAGGCGTTCCCGATAGCCTGCATCGGACCGAGCTTTATCGGCGTTATGATATTTTTTATAGTGCCGTTTATGGTAATTCTTTATTACTCGGTCGTTGACAATCCGATAAACAAGGATTTTGTGTTCCTCGACAACTACATAAGCCTGCTGAAAAACAGCGCATTCAAGAGAGCGGCTATAAACACGCTGAAATTCTCGCTCACGTCCGTTCCGCTTGCTGTTGTGCTGGGATTGGCACTTGCGATGCTTCTCGATGCGAAGATACCGCTCGTCAGCCAGTTCAGAGCAAGCTTCCTCTGTCCGATGATGGTTCCCGTTGCTTCGGTCGTACTTATATGGCAGGTAATTTTCCACTACAACGGAACGCTCAACGAAATTATTTCAAAGTTCGGCGTTGACAGGATAGACTGGCTCAAATCCGACAAGGCAATGATAGTGGTAACTGTGCTTTTTCTATGGAAAAACCTCGGCTACAATATGATACTGTTCCTGTCGGCGCTCGGAGGGATATCAAAGGATCAGCTCGAAGTTGCAACGCTGGAGGGTGCGGGCGCATGGTACAAGTTCTTCCACATAAAGCTCCGTCACCTTTCGCCGACGATACTTTTCGTTGCGATACTTTCGCTGATAAACTCGTTCAAGGTCTTCCGTGAGGTCTATCTTCTCACGGGCGACTACCCATACGACTCGATATATATGCTCCAGCACTTTATGAACAACACGTTCCGAAAGCTTGATTATCAGAAGCTTTCGGCGGCGGCGATAATAATGTCGATAGTTATCATTGTGATACTTGCGCTGCTGTTCGTTGCTGAAAATAAGTTCGGGGAGGATACGGAATGACAGCTGAAAATACAGTTAAAAAGTCCCCTCGCAGAAAAAAATTCACACTGCGGCAGAATAAGATAGGTCTTGCGGTGATGACGATATTTGCGGCGGTTGCAGCGTTCATATTCCTTATGCCGACCGTGCTGACGATAGCTAACTCGTTTATGTCGTCCTCGGAGATATCGGCGAACTACGGCTCGGTATTCTCGACGACCGAATCGGGCGGAAAAACGTTCATCTCCGAAAAGGTGAATCTGAAATTTATCCCCGATATGGTCTCATTCTCGCAGTATTTCACGGTGCTTTTCAAGAGCCCCGATTATCTGCTGAAATTCTGGAACTCGGTGATACTCGTTGTTCCGATAGTTATATTCCAGCTTGCGGTTGCGGCGTTCGCCTCTTACGGCTTCGCGCGGCTCAAAGGCAGGCTGAAAGAGATACTTTTCTTCGTATATGTAATAGTAATGATGATGCCGTATCAGGTAACGCTCGTTCCGAACTACCTTGTTGCGGATAAGCTCGGGATACTCAACACGCGTTGGGCGATAATACTGCCTGCGGTGTTCACGCCATACTCGGTGTTCCTGCTGACAAAGGTGATGAAGCGAATACCCGAATCACTTATTGAGGCGGCAAAGCTTGACGGTGCAGGGGAAATGCAGATATTCCGCTATATTGCGCTTCCGCTTTGCAAGAGCGTTATATTCTCGGTAATAATACTTGTTTTCATCGATTACTGGAATATGGTCGAACAGCCGCTCATTCTTCTTTCGGACGAAAGCCTTTATCCGCTGTCCGTTTTCCTTTCGAGGATAAATTCGGGCGAGATAGGTCTTGCGTTCGCTGTTGCGACGATATATATGATACCCACGCTGCTTATGTTCCTTTACGGCGAGGATTATCTCGTTGAGGGAATTGCATATTCGGGCGGCATCAAGGGTTAATATCTGATGATCTTCAGATGGAGGTACATAAATGGAAAATAAAAGACGTGAATGGGTGAAAACGGCGGCAATAATTTTTCTCACGATAATGCTCCTGCTGACGTTTTTTTCAAATACTATAATGAACTATTCTCTGCCCGAGGTCTCGGCAAAATATGTGCAGAGCGGAAGTCTTTCCGAGCAGATAAGAGGAACAGCCACGGTCGAAGCCGCACAGCAGTACGAAGTGAAGTACACGGGTGCATCAAGGGTCGTTCAGGCTGTTGAGGTAAAGCAGGGCGATACCGTTGAAAAGGGTCAGGTGCTTCTCCGCTTTGAAGAGGGCGAAAGCCCCGATCTCCAGCAGGCTCAGAGCGATCTCGAAGCCAAGCAGGACGAATACAGAACGAAGCTCCTTGATGCAGGCGTTGATTATTCCGCCGATGAGCTTTCGATAAAAAATCTTCAGGAGGATATCGCAAGACTAAAAGAGAGCCTTGGCGGAAGTGATGATTATCTAAAAAAGCTCGATGAGCAGAAAGCCCTTGAAGATAAGATAAACGACCTCACAAAGCAGAGCAACGAACTCACCAAAGAGAGTAAGGCTTTTGAAGATGAGCTTACACACATTACCGAACAGCTCACGGCACTCAGCAGTGATGACTATGAATCACTCGATGATGTTTACAGCAAGGAGCTTTCTCCGCTTTATGACAATGTTGTAAAATACAAGGCGGAAAAGGAAAAATACGATAAGAAGGTCGAGCAGATCACCAAGGAGCTTGGCAAGGAAGTTACCAATGAAGATATCATCAACAAGCAGGCAGAGATAGAAAAGCTTCAATCACAGCTTTCTTCGCTCAATCAGAAATATCTGGACGCACTTTTTGATGACAAAGCAGATATTATCAGTATCAATCAGAGCATAAGTGATACAAATACAGATCTCGGCAAGGCAAGATCTGAGCTTTATGAACTTTACAACAAGCAGACAACGAGCAATCTTATCAGTCAGAAGCTCAAGACTGCAACAAACAATCAGACAACTTTTACAAACAGTTTCACGAATGCAGAAAACAAGCTCAATCTCAAAAAGATAGAGGTCAGCAAAAAGCTCAATGCCGAAAAGAAATCCGTCAAGGCAAAGGCTGATAAGAAAAACAATGAGCTTGACAATGTAAAAGCTGAGATCGAAGATGTAAAGCTTGACAAGACGCAGGCTGATGCAGACCTTGAAACTATCAACTCGATCGAATCAAAGGAGCGCGATCTTGAAAGCCAGAGGCTCGCTCTTCAGAAAAAACAGAAGGACGACCTTGTTGCGGCAGGAAAAGACGATATCGCAACAGAGGCTTTGCAGAGAGATATCAAGCGCCTTGAAGAAAAGGTCGAAAAGCTCAAGGCTGATGCGGCAGGCGGCGAGATAACAGCTCAGGTCGCAGGCGTTATCAGTTCGATGAAGATAGTTGCAGGCGAAACGCTTGAATCGGGTACTTCCGTAGCATCTATCGAAATGACTGAAAAGGGCTACACGGCAAGCTTCTCCGTAACGCTCGATCAGGCAAAAAAGGTCAAGGTCGGCGACAATGCGGATATCCAGTATTTCTGGGGCGGCGAAGCTCAGGCGAAGCTCACTCAGATAAAGGCAGACCAGTCGGATTCGCAGAAAAAACAGCTTGTTTTCGATGTCACGGGTGATGTCACTCCGGGACAGTCATTACAGCTCGTTCTCGGCGGAAAGGGTCAGCCGTATGAATGTATCATTCCGAACAACGCTATCAAGGAGGACTCGAACGGCAAGTTCGTTCTCACGGTCGTTGCAAAGAGCAGTCCCCTCGGCAACAGATATATCGCAAAGCGCGCGGATATCACAGTCCTCGCTTCGGACGGCGTGAACACAGCCGTAACGGGCGTTGTTCAGAGCGACTTCATTATTTCCACTTCGACAAAGCCTATCAACGCAGGCGATCAGGTTCGTCTTGTTGATGACTGATAAAAGGTCATCATCTGAAAGGAGGGAGCAAAACGGGCACCAAAAAGCTTCTTTATATAATTCTTGCCGCCCTTAATGCGGTCTGTATCGTGGTCTTTGCCTGTCTGAGCATCAGCTTTGCAGGTATCGGCGGCAGGCTCCCGTCACAGAATGCAGCCAAAAGCTGGAAAAGTGAAAACGGCGAAAGATATGACCAGATATCGGCGTTTTTCAGCGAGAGTAATGGCATTGACCTTAACGAAGTGCGCCGAATGAGGGTCGATATCGACAAAAAGATGAGCGAAAACTCGCTCACTTCCCCAAAAGAGGGCGCAAGGCTCTATTTTGACGCTTTTTCCTGCGCAGAGCAGAAAATGACCGTCACAACGATGAGTGACAGCTATGCGCCGACTGTCGATGCGAACACTATCGTAACGGGCGGAGATTTCTTCCTTTTCCACCCATTGATGCTCCTTTCGGGCAGCTATTATTCGGACGATGATCTTATGCAGGACAGAGTTGTCATTGATGAAACGCTCGCCTGGCAGCTTTTCGGCTCGAGCAATGTCGAGGGTATGGCTGTAAGCATCGGCGGAAAGATCTTCACCGTTGCAGGCGTTGTAAAAGCCGAGCAGGATAAGGATACACAGTATCTTATCGGCAAAAAGCCGTATATGTTTATCTCCTATGCAGGGATACAGCTTATTCAGGAGCAAGCCCCCGAGGTATCCTGCTATGAAGCGGTACTCCCAAGTCCCGTAAAGGGTCTTGCGGAATCGATCATTAAGGACGTTGTGGGCGTTTCGGAGGATAACCGAACGATCATCGTCAACACGGGACGCTTCTCCGCAATGAAAATGCTCAGAGCGGCTTTTGACGGCGGAAAAAGCGCAGTCATCGACAAGCCGATAGTTTATCCCTACTGGGAAAACGCAGCAAGGATCACAGAACAAAAGGCAGCGCACCGTATGGTCGCTATCATAGCCGCTCTCTGTGTTCCGATATTAACAGCTCTGTATTTTGCCGTTCTGTTTTTCATTAAACGAAAGGCAATTGCACATAAGCTTTCGGAGAAGATAAAGGATAAAGCTTCTTCGGCGGCAGCATATTTCAAAAGCAGAAGATCAAGACAAAAAACTATGAAAGGCGGAAACTGACTTTATGAAAAAAACGATACTTAAACGCACGGTCTGCGCAGGCTTGGCGGCGGCAATGATGCTTTCGCTCGGCGCTTGCGGAAAGACCACTCAGCCGGAAATGGCATCAAAGGATAACCTTTACTCCTCGCAGGAGATACCCGTTTCGGATCTTGAAGGCATAAACGCAATGACAGCCGATTCGGACAGAGTTTACGTCATCGGCACAAGAACTGTCTCCCTCAACAATAACAATGGCACGAACACAGATGATAATGCCAATGCTGATATGGGAAATACCGATGATGCGGAATTCGGCGTAATGGCAAGAAACGCGCTCGGTATGGCTGTTACGGGTGCTGCCGGAGGAGATATCAGCATCGGAGATGCAGCAGAGGCAGGCGGCATGATAATACCCGACGGTTCGGGCAATATCACCGATGAGACTGCGGAAGAACCTGCAGTAGAGCCTGCGCCCGTTGACACCGAAGCCATCTATGATTCCTACCAGCAGTACTGGCTTGAAGCCTATGATTTTAACGGCAGCAAGCTCGGTGAAAAGCTCGTCATCGATCAGCAGCAGCTTGGCATGAACACCTGGCCAAGCGTTCAGAAAATGTATATGTCGGGCGATAAGGTCGCTATCCTTGTAAGCACAAGCTCATGGGATAATGAAACGGGCGAATCGGAAGATCATTTTTATCTCGAACGCTTCGATACGAACCTTGAATCGGTCGGCAGGGTCGATCTTGATGATCTCAAATCAAGCTACAGCGACAACGACAATGATTATTTCTATATCAGCAATTTCGTTGAAGACAATGACGGCAACGGCTACGTTCTTGTAAACAACACTGTTCTCGTTGTTGATGCGAACGGAAAATTCCGTTTCAGCGTCGAACTTGAGGAAAGCACATCGCAGGATTCGGGAGGATATATCACGTCTGTCGTTAGTGCAAAAAACGGCAGCGTTTATGCTCTTATCAATTCTTACTCGAACGTTGACGGAAATTATGAATCCAAGAATTCCGCAAAGCTCATCGACTTTGCTGCACAGAAGTTCGGCGATACGGAATATCCGCTCTCCTTTTCCGCTTACAGCTGCTACCCCGGCGGCGGATATGACATGGTGTACAACGGTGATACCGCACTTTACGGCGTAAATATCGAAGCCAACGAGAACGAGACCATTATCGACTGGATAAAATCGGGCATTGACACTACCGCAATGAGCAACATTATAGTTTCTCCCGAAGGAAAGATCATCTATTCCGCATACAATTATGAATTGTCGAACGGCGGATATTCGTACAATGACAGCAATATGGTGATATATGTTCTCACAAAGCTTGATCCGTCCGAAGTTCCCGACAAGCAGCTCATTTCTGTTTATGCTTCATACATTCCTTACGACATCAAGAGCAAGATAAGCACATTCAACAAGACAAGCGACAAATATCAGATCGAAGTCACTTCCTATGTCGGAGACGACTGGTCGAACTATGACGACAGCATAAAGCGTCTTAACAATGACCTCGTTGCAGGCAAAATACCCGATATACTCCTCGTTGACAGCCAGCTCCCGTTCAGCAGCTATGTTTCAAAGGGACTTATCGCAGACCTTGATCCTATTATGGAAAAGGACGAAAGCTTCAACCGTGCGGATTATCTTGAAAATGTTTTCGATGCATTCAGCGTAGGCGGCAAGCTCTACAGAATAGCACCATCGTTCAGCATCGTTACAAAGTCCGCAAAGAAATCTATCGTCGGCGACAAGGACAGCTGGACAATGGACGATTTCATTGCAGTTCACGAAGCTAACCCTGACAGTAATATGCAGACAGAAATGACAAGCTCAGGCTTCGTTGATTCAATGATCGTTTACAACATCGGTCAGTATGTAAATTACGAAACGGGCGAATGTACTTTCAACACCGATTCGTTCAAGAAAGCGCTTGAATACGCAAAAACGCTTCCTGCAGAGATCGACTCTGATGCACTTTATCAGGACGACAACTACTGGACAGAGCGTGAAAACTCCTACCGCACAGGAAAGACTATCCTCCGCGATGAATATATCTATGACTTCCACGCTTTCAAGCAGGACGAGGAAGGCTACTTCGGCGAACCCGTTTCAATGGTCGGCGTTCCTACCGATAAAGGCAATGGTTCGATGCTCCAGATAAACACCTCTCTTGCAATAATGGAAAAGGCAAAGAACCCCGACGGTGCTTGGGAATTCATCAAGACACTCCTCACCGATGAGGCACAGGGAAAAGTAAGCGACTTCCCCGTAAAGCTCTCCGCACTCAATAAGATGGCGGAAAAGGCTAAGGAACGTCCTTACTGGGAAAATGAAGGCAAGAAAGAATACTATGACAATCAGATATGGATCGGCAACCAGTCGTTCACTATCACGCCCAATACCGATGCGGACAACGAGCGTATGATGAACTTCATCAAGTCTGTAAATACAGTATATGAATATGATACCGACCTCCTCAAGATCATCGATGAGGAAGTTCAGGCATATTTCAGCGGTCAGAAGTCCGTTGACGAAGTTGCGGACATCATTCAGAACCGTGCAAGCACATATATCAACGAAAGCAGATAACTTCCCCCTTGTTATCCTTTCGTGGTATAAAGAACCCCCGTTTGTGTAACAGCAGACGGGGGTTTTTCATATTATGGTTATAGGCAGAGCCGCACAGCTTTGCACAGGCAAACACAGAAAGGAATGCTTCAAAATGAAAAAAAGATTTCTTATAGCGGGCGGTGATCTGCGCTTTGTAAAGCTTGCAGAATTTTTGAGGGAAAACGGCTGCTTTGTAAATACGATAGGTTTCGACAACGGCATAAGCACCGGCGGAGGTATTTTCCGCAGTCTTATCTCGCTGAACGAAAAGGCGGATAATCTTATCCTGCCGCTCCCCGTGAGCGCTGACGGGGAAAACGTGAACTGTCCTTATTCCGAGAGCAAAATTTCGATTGAAACGCTTACAGCCGCAGTCGCCGAGAATGGCATCATCTTCGGCGGACGTTTCCCCGAAGGAATGAGGGCGAAGCTCGAAAAGCGCGGACTTACCGTCATAGATTATTCCGAGCGTGAGGAATTTGCCGTTATGAATGCCGAGGCTACCGCCGAGGGAGCTTTGCAGGCAGCAATGGAGGAAACCGACCGAACTATAATGGGGCAGAGGATACTTATAATCGGAATGGGGCGCATCGCAAAGGCTCTCATACGACTTTTACAGGGGTTCAATGCCGAGATAACCGCCGCCGCAAGGAAATATTCCGACCGTGCGTGGGCGGAGATATACGGCTGCAAAACTGCCGACATCGCTTCACTCGACAGGGAGCTCGAAAAGGCAACGATAGTGTTCAACACCGTTCCCGTCCGGCTTCTTGACGAAAGGCTTCTGCGAAAGATAAACAAAGACTGCCCCGTGATAGACCTCGCCTCAAAGCCGGGGGGAATAGACTTCGAGAGTGCGTCAAAAATAGGTGTGAGAACGCTCTGGCTGCTTTCACTTCCCGGCAAGGCCGCACCGACAACGGCAGGCATAACCATAGGAAAAACGATACTTAACATTTTAGAGGAAAGGGGAGAGAATTTTGTCTGAAAAATACACAAGTCTTGCGGATCTGAAGATAGGCTATGCGTTCTGCGGAAGCTTCTGCACCTTTTCGCGCTCAATAGAGCAGTTAAAAAGGCTCAAAGAGGCAGGCGCGGATGTGACTGCAATAATGTCGTTCAATGCATCCACCCTCGATACCCGTTTCGGGACGGCTGAAAGCTTCCGAAAAACTATCGAAGAGATAACGGGAAAGCCGATAATACTCACGATAGAGGACGCAGAACCGATAGGTCCGAAGAAAATGTTCGATGTTCTTGTCATTTGTCCCTGCACGGGAAATACAATGGCGAAGCTTGCAAATTCGATCATAGACACCCCCGTTACAATGGCGGCGAAGTCGCATATCCGCAACTCGCGCCCCGTAGTCATAGCTGCCGCGACGAATGACGGCCTTGCGGGCAGTGCAAAGAACATCGGTGCGCTGATGAACTGCAAAAGCTACTATTTTGTGCCGCTCGGTCAGGACGACAGCGAAAAAAAGCCTCGTTCTCTCGTAGCGGATTTCAACGAGATAGGTGAAACTATACTCGCGGCGATGAATGGGGTACAGTACCAGCCGCTCATAATTTAATGCGTAATTCGTAATGCGTAATGCGTAATTATTTTTGTTCCGCATATTTGTCACGAAACACCTAATTCCGTATGGGCAGATTCCATATTTGCACGTTGCAAACCCACGAAACTACAGCAAATTTTCTGTAGGGGACGGGTTGCCCGTACCGCGCCGCAAGGCGTTTCACAATAAACGAATACCCCTGTTTTCAACGGTTTTATCCGGTAAAAACAGGGGTATTTTCTTTGTGAATAATTGTTGCCGAAAATCATCGGTGCGATTCGGTACGGGCAACCCGTCCCATACAGAAAATTTGCCTAAAATATTGGGTTTGCAACGGGCGGATATAGAATCTGCCCCTACGGAAATTCGGGTTTTCGCCGTAAATTTTCAGAGCAAAATAATTACGCATTACGAATTACGCATTAAATTTATTTCTGCTGTGTGTTTGTGGGAAGAGCGGCTGCGTTGTTGTTTGCGATCTCCTTGACGGAGGTAACAAGTCCTGCAAGTCCCTGAATTTCGGACGGAATGATGATCTTTGTTGCTCTGCCGTCTGCTGCCCTGCCGAATGCTTCAAGTCCCTTGATAGCGATAACGCCGTCGCTCGGGTTGCTTTCGTTGAGCTTTACGATGCTGTCTGCGAGAGCCTGCTGTGTGAGTGCGATAGACTCAGCTTCGCCCTGCGCTTCGAGTATCTTCTGCTGTCTTACGGCATCGGAGCGGAGGATAAGAGCCTGCTTTTCAGCTTCGGCTTTGAGGATAGCTGCCTGCTTATCGGCTTCGGCGCGGAGAATTTTCGATTCCTTTTCACCTTCGGCAACGAGGATCTGCGACTTCTTTTCGCCCTCTGCCTGAAGTATCTTTTCACGTCTTTCACGCTCTGCCTTCATCTGTCTTTCCATTGCGTCCTGAATCTCTCTCGGAGGAAGGATATTCTTAAGCTCGACACGGTTTACCTTGATGCCCCAAGGGTCGGTAGCAACGTCGAGGAGCGATGTGATCTTTGTATTGATAACATCACGGGAAGAAAGTGTTGCGTCAAGTTCCATTTCACCGATGATGTTACGGAGCGTTGTTGCGGTAAGGTTCTCGATAGCGCTCATAGGACGTTCAACGCCGTAGGTGTAGAGCTTTGCATCTGTGATCTGGAAGAACACAACTGTGTCTATCTGCATTGTAACGTTATCCTTGGTGATAACGGGCTGCGGTTTGAAATCTGCGACCTGTTCCTTGATGGAAACTTTCTTTGCTACCTTGTCGATGATAGGAACAACGTAGTGCGGACCTGTTTCAAGGGTCTTGCTGAATGCGCCGAAACGCTCAACGATATAGACCTGCGCCTGCGGAACGAACTTGATACCGCTGATGAGGACGAGAATAACGATGATAGCCAAAATAATAAGAACTGCTGTAATACCGGGCATAATGATTACCTCTTTCTGTTTTTGATTTTTTGTCAGGCTGATTTAAGCATCGGCTTTTTCAACGAGCAGTTTTGCTCCCCTGACTTCCTTAATGCGTACAACGGTGTCTTTTGGGATAAGCTCTTCGTGTTCCGTAACTGCTATCCAGTCAACGCCGTTGAAACGAACTCTTCCAAGACTTCTTGCCGAATCGATATCCTCGACAACAACGGCGGTCTTGCCTGCGTAGCTGTCGGAATTTGTCGGTATGAATTTCTTCGGAAAAAGCTTTTTCACGAGCGGACGAGTGAATATCAGCAGTATTGCCGAGAACACTACGAAAAGGATCAGCTGCACTATCCACGATGCACCGAGTGCGGCTGCGATGAGTGCTGCGACTGCACCTGCGGCGAACCATATTGAAACGAGCGCTGCCGAAGCTGCCTCTGCGAGTATCGCTGCAACGAGGACGATTATCCAGAAAATCACCATAAAATCTCACCTGTCTTTCTCTTATAATATGCATTGGTGTTTACGGAAGAAAAGCTTGCTGTGTATCCGTTGAGAATATCTTAACATAAAAACAGAAAAATTGCAATAGTCGATTAAGACTAAATTCTGCTGATTTCTTTATTTTAAGGCGAAATTTTGAAATCTAATGTTTGAGGCTCGCCCGACCTTGACCGAGATAGACGGCAGATATACGGCTTAACATAGAATTTTCTTGACTTTAACGCCGTACTATAATATAATTAAGTGGGGAAGCCCCCACGGGCAGTTCGCGCCACGCTCCGCTTTGCTGCGCTCGTTTGCGGTATAAGTTAGTTTGTGTTCGCGAATATAGTTTAGTTTGGTAAATCATAATTATGCAGAGCATTGTATAAAAATGATGCTTCGCTGACCGAAAGGATAAAACGGCAATGAAAAAATACTATGACAACAGAGAGCTTTCTTGGCTGAAATTCAACGAACGTGTGCTTGAAGAAGCTATGGACGAACGCGTTCCGCTCGGAGAACGTCTTCTTTTCGCATCGATATTCCAGTCCAACCTTGACGAATTCTTTATGATAAGAGTAGGCTCGCTCTATGACAGAACGCTCGTTGACGATCAGGAGCGTGACAACAAGACCGATATGACCTGTGCAGAGCAGCTAACGGCTATTTTTGCACGCTGCACGGAGCTTGCGCTTATGCGTGACAAGGCTTACAGCGATATAATGTCACGCCTTAAAGAGCAGTACGGCGTTGAACAGGTCGATTTCAAGGCGCTTTCCAAGGATGAAGAAGAGTTCCTGCGTGTTTATTTCACCAAGGAGATACTTCCGCTCATTTCGCCGCAGATAATCGACAAGCGCCACCCGTTCCCGTTCCTCAAAAACAAGGAGATCTACGCAGTTGCACACCTCGAATCGAAGTCGCAGTCGATGAAGCTCGGCATCATCGCGGCAAGCGGCTCGTTCTCGCGAGTTATCTTCCTCCCGACCGCAAATAAAATGAGATTTATGCTTGTCGAAGAGCTTATACTTCATTATATGCCGATCGTGTTCAAAAATTATAAGATACTCTGTAAATCCCTTGTGAGGATCACCCGAAACGCCGACATAAATATGGAAGAGGCACTCTACGACCACGAAGTTGACCTGCGTGAGGTTATGACCGCACTTTTGCAGAAGCGCAAAAAGCTTTCGCCTGTAAGAATGGAGCTTTCACGCAAGCTTGACGAGGAATCGCTCGCATTCCTGTGCAGCAATCTTGAACTCACACCCGATAAGATCTTCCGCCAGAAGTCACCGCTCGACCTTTCCTGCGTTTTCCCGATAAGAGCGAAGCTTGAAAGTGCCGACCCCGAGCTTTTCTTCAAGAGAGCCGTTCCGCAGAGATCGCGTGAGATAGTTCACGAGCTGCCCGTTATCGATCAGGTACTCAAAAAGGACGTTCTGCTCTATTATCCGTATGAATCTATCCGTCCTTTCCTGCGTATGCTCAATGAAGCGGCTTATGACCCGAATGTCGTTTCTATAAAGATAACATTGTACCGCGTTGCGTCCGATTCAAAGGTAGTCGAGGCGCTTGTAAACGCCGCAGAAAACGGCAAGAACGTCCTCGTTCTCGTTGAACTTCGCGCAAGATTTGACGAGGAAAACAATATCGGCTGGTCTAAACAGCTTGAAGATGCAGGCTGTACGGTAATTTACGGTCCCGAGAACCTTAAGGTTCACTCCAAGCTCTGCCTTATCACACGCAAAAACGGAAACGGCGTTGAATATATCACGCAGATAGGCACGGGCAACTACAATGAAAAGACCTCCGCACTTTATACCGACCTTTGCCTTATGACAGCGAACCGTGATATCGCAGCCGAAGCAGGTGCGGTTTTCAACGCCCTCTCAATGGGAACTCTCGTTGAGGACTCACAGCATCTTCTTGTTGCGCCGCTCAGCCTTCAGAACAAGATAATCGAGCTTATCGACGGCGAAATTGCCAAAGCCAAAAACGGCGAAGAAGCTTATATCGGCTTGAAGATGAACTCCGTTACAGACCGTGTTCTTATCGATAAGCTTGCCGAAGCTTCGATGAGCGGCGTGAAAATTCAAATGGTCATCAGAGGTATCTGCTGCCTTGTTGCAGGAGTTGAGGGCTACACCGACAATATCGAGGTTACGAGCATCGTCGGACGTTATCTTGAACACGCACGAATCTATATGTTCGGCAAGGGCAAGGATATGAAGCTTTATATTTCCTCCGCCGACTTTATGACAAGAAACACTATCCGCCGTGTCGAAGTCGCAGCGCCTATCTATGATGAACACGTCCGTGAAAGAATTGTCCACATCTTCAACACGATGCTTGCCGATAACGTAAAGGCAAGGATCATGCTCCCCGACAGCTCCTATAAATATAAGCAGCCGAAGCTTGGCGAAGAGCTTGTCGATTCGCAGCAGAGCTTTATTGATGAAAGCGTTGCAAATGCGGCTATCGCAATTCAGCACGCACAGCAGATCGCGGCAAAGAACACAAAGCCTGCCGATCCGAATGCAAAGCACGTTAAAGTAAAGCGCCGCCGCAGCAAAAAGAACCGCAGGGCGCAGAAATGACCGTCCTTGTAACGGGCGGTGCAGGCTTCATCGGCTCGCACTTTGTCGATATGCACCTTGAAAGCTGCCCCGAGGACAGCGTTGTCTGCCTTGATAAGCTTACTTATGCAGGAAGTATGGATAACCTCGCTTCGGCGCAGAAAAATGTGCATTTCCGATTCGTCAGGGGTGATATCTGCGACAGAGAGCTGCTGAAAAGGCTTTTTGACGAATTTCGCCCCGACAAGGTCGTGAACTTCGCCGCAGAAAGTCACGTTGACCGTTCGATAGCTTCTCCGCAGATTTTCCTCGAAACGAATTATATGGGAACTGCGGCATTGCTTGATGCTTCGCTCGAATACGAAGTGAAGCGCTTCCACCAGATCTCCACGGACGAAGTTTACGGGGACCTTCCGCTCGAAAGCGGCGAAAAATTCACCGAAACAACGCCATCAGCGCCTCATTCGCCGTACAGCGCGTCAAAAGCCGCGGCGGATATGCTTGCGCTTGCATATTATAAGACCTACGGCTTGAATGTGACCGTTTCGCGCTGTTCAAACAACTACGGCGAACGCCAGTACCCCGAAAAGCTTATCCCGCTTGCGGTGAAAAAAGCTGTCAGCGGCGAAAAGATACCTATTTACGGTGACGGAAAGAACATCCGCGACTGGATATACGTCAAAGACCACTGCAAAGCCGTTGAGATGATACTCGAAAACGGCAGGGCAGGGGAGATATACAATATCGGCGCGGAAAACGAGCTTTCCAACCTTGAACTGATAGAAAAAGTTATCGGAACGCTTGAAAAGCTCGGTTTAAAAAATGTCGGAACGAGGTTTGTTCCCGACCGAAAGGGTCACGACAGACGGTATGCGGTTTCTGCGGAAAAAATTCGCCGTGAGCTCGGTTTTAAAGCGGAAACTGACTTTGATAAAAAGCTCCCCGAAACTGTAAAATGGTTTGAAAAAAAGTTTAACGAATAACAAAAGCTGATAATACTAAACACCAATAAAATACAGGAAAATCTACATCGAAATCGTATATATCCAAGATTGTCGGCTTGATTTTTTCCGAATTTTAAATGGTGTTTAGTATAAATGTGAAGCAGAAGCACCGCATTTATCAGCTTTTTTTAATCGAATTTTTCGTCAAGATTTTCTTCGGTGTGGATATCTCCTCCGCATTTTATCGAGCCGCATTTTATGCTGCCCTTGGCGTAGAGCGTTTCGCAGGATAGTCTTTCGCAGTCGGAAATTTCGCCGCAGCGGATATTGCTGCCTGCGCAAACAGAGCCGTTTACATCTCCGCAGTTTACATTGCCGCCTGCGTTTATTTCTCCCCCAACATTGCCGCAGGCTACGCTGTTGCCCGAATCAATATTTCCCCCAACATTGCCGCAGGCAACGCCGTTACCTGCATTTACGCTTCCGCCGACATTCTGACAGGCAACGCCGTTACCTGCGTTCACATTTCCGCCGACATCTCCCTTTATGTCTGCGTTGCCCCATATTTCAGCGTTGAGAGTACCCTCGAAACTATCAACGGCAAGCTTTATGCGTGAATTGCAGTCCCATTTATTTCTGTCAAGAATTTTGCCGTTGCGCACCTGAACGATATAAAGCTTGTCATCATCGGGAAGAGAAAGCTTGTCTGATTTCATATCGGCTGCGTTTTCTCCGAAGAAAAGGCTGTCGATGCTCACCTTGAAAAAATCCGCAATATCCGGTATTATCCCGACATCGGGCAAAGACTGTCCCGTTTCCCATTTTGATACAGCCTGAACCGAAACACCGACCGCATTCGCAAGAATTTCCTGACCGATGCCCATATTTTTGCGGAGAATTTTGATATTTTCACCTATACTTATATTCATATTATCTATCCTTTTATTAAAATTCAAAAGCTTTTGTTAAATACATTGTAGCATAAGAAAAGGTCTGATGTCAAACGAATGTTGGTTTAAATCTGCGGCATAAAAATCAACCACCGGTTGAATATGCTGTCCTTATACTATACAGAAATGCCCCATTTTCAACGGTTCTATCCGATGAAAAAGGGGCATTTGTTTTATCGTAAAACACCTTGCGGCCGCAGGACGGGAAACCGGTTCCCTGCGGAAATTTTGCCTAAAATATAGGGCTTGCAACGGGTGGATATAGGATCCGCACCCTACAATTCTCACTATAAACTGACGGGGTATAAATAATTCCTAATTCCGCATTCCGAATTTCTCTTACTCTTCTTCCGTCTTTGTAACAGCAATACCGAGGATATCAAGGCTGTCCTTATCGACTTCGGCAGGGCAGGAGGACATAAGCTCGGAAGCGTTCTGTACCTTCGGGAATGCGAGTACGTCACGGAGGTTATCCGCACCGCACATTATCATCGAAAGTCTGTCAAGTCCGATTCCCATGCCGCCGTGCGGTGCTGCACCGTACTTGTATGCATCAACGAGGAAGCCGAACTTTGCTTGAATTTCTTCATCGGTAAGACCGAGTGACTCGAACATCTTCTGCTGAAGTTCATAGTCTGTGATACGGATAGAGCCGCTCGAAAGCTCTGTGCCGTTGAGTACGAGGTCATAAGCCTTTGCGAAAACCTTGCTTGGGTCGCTGTCGAGGTACTGTAAGCACTCGTCCATCGGCATTGTGAATGGGTGATGCATAGCGTCCCAGTGCTGTGTTTCTTCGTTCCATTCAAAGAACGGGAACTCTGTGATCCAAAGGAAATTGAACTTGCCCTCGGGGATAATATCAAGCTGCTTTGCAACCTTAAGACGGAGTGCGCCGAGGAGAGGAAGAACAACGTTGTTCTTGTCGGCCGCGATAAGGACTACATCGCCCTTTTCTGCGCCTGTTGCTTTGAGGATAGCGTCAAGCTCGCCGTCCTTGAGGAACTTGCCGAACGAGCAGTTAGGAGCGTCGTCGTGCCAGCGGATATAAGCAAGACCCTTTGCGCCGATGCCCTTTGCGTGTTCGATGAGCTTATCTATTTCTTTTCTTGTAAGAGTTGCTGCTGCGTTCTTTGCTGTGATAGCTCGAACTGTTCCGCCTGCTTCAATAGCGGAGCTGAATACAACGAAATCCGTACCCTTAACTGTATCGGTGATGTCTGTGATCTCCATTCCGAAACGTGTATCGGGCTTATCAGAGCCGTAACGGTTCATAGCTTCGGTATAGGTAAGTCTTGGGAGCGGAGTCGGGATATCGATGCCGAGAACTTCGGAGAATTCTCTCTTGACAAAGCCCTCTGCCATCTGCATAATATCCTCTGTGTCAACGAAGGACATTTCAAGGTCGATCTGTGTGAATTCGGGCTGTCTGTCCGCACGGAGATCCTCATCACGGAAGCAGCGTGCAAGCTGGATATATCTGTCGAAGCCTGCGATCATAAGGAGCTGCTTGTATATCTGCGGCGACTGCGGAAGAGCATAGAACTTGCCGGGGTGAACTCTTGACGGAACGAGGTAGTCTCTTGCGCCCTCGGGAGTTGACTTTATCATCATAGGAGTTTCAATTTCGATGAAGCCGTTCTCTGCGAAGTAATCTCTTGCGACCTTAGCGATCTTGCTTCTCTTGATGATGTTGTCCTGAAGCTTCTTGCGGCGAAGGTCAAGGTAACGGTACTTTAAGCGAAGCTCCTCGTTAGTGTTCGTATCGTCAACGATCTCGAACGGAGGTGTCTGAGCCTTTGCAAGGATACGGAGGTCGTCAACGAAGATCTCAAAATGACCCGTTGCGATCTTGTCGTTCACGCTCTCACGCTCACGGACTTCACCCTTTGCCATAAGAACATATTCCGAGTGGCAGGATGCAGCCTTGTCAAAAACTGCCTTGTCCGTTGTTTCGTTGAATGTGAGCTGAACAACGCCCGTTCTGTCACGAAGAACGATAAAGATGATACCGCCCTTGTTTCTTACCGTGTCAACGTAGCCGCCGACCGTAACTGTTTCTCCTGCTTTAAGCACCTCGCCGCAGTAATGTGTGCGGTGAAGACCTGCCATTGTGTCTGCCATTTTAATTACTTCCTTTCTGATATAAAACAAAAATTTTATTTGATAAATTTTGCATCGTAATTGCCAATGTTATTTTCAAAAAAATATACATTGACCGTGTCGCCCTGAATATCATATTTGCACATAAAACAAACCCTGCGGAGTTCTCCGTCATACCAATATTCGGTATGTGTTTCTTCGGCAAGATCGGTCAGAACCCTTATCTCACCACGGATAAAGCTTCGGCAGAAGTTTTCGGGAGCGCCAACGTCCGTGACATAAAGGGTGTGAAGCTCGCCTGCCTGAAATGCATAGACCTTTTTATAACGCTCAAGGTTTGCGCTTTGGGGGAAATCAACGGAAAAGACCCTGTTCACCGCTTGGATGCGGCTTCGGGTGAAGAACCGCCAATCTGCATACGACCTGCCGAATATAATGACCGCAGGAACGGCAAAAACCAGTATGAGCAAGATCGCAGCGACCCATTTTTGCCGTAAATCTCTGTTTTTTCGCTTTATTTCAGCTTCATTGATCCCGTCACACATAAAAGCAATCATTCTCCCAAGTAATAGGGTTTTCGTCAATATATTTCCGTATCATTCGAAAATCTTTTTCGTTTCGGATAATATGATCGTGATATGAACGCTGCCAAACCTTTTTATCAAATGGTTGTGCCAGACCTTGTTTTACCAATTTGATATATTCTATTGCGGAACGTCTTTTGAATGTCTGAACAATTTCCGATATCGTAGGGGCGGATTCAATATCCGCCCGCTCAAACCCGTTCTGACAATAATCTTTTTCAATGGTTATTATTGCGTGAAAATGATTTGGCATTACAACGAATATCGGGCAATTTATATCTTCATAATCCGATATCGTTTTTTCAAAAATATCGGAAATCATACGGGCGGATATTGAATCCGCCCCTACGTCACCGAATAGTGTTTCCCTATTTTGTGTGCATATCGTAATAAAATATGCACCGTTTTGGGAATAATCATATTCGGGTAAACGCAGACGTTTTCTCTTAGGATATTCCAAGATCAGATATCAATATCATTCAGTACACCGCTGAACATATTCGCAACGGAAATGTTGGAAAAATCATCGAGGAACGAGTCGCCGAGGGAAATTTCCGTCTGCTCACCCGTTTCCATATTTTTAAGGTTAGCCTTGCCACTCTCGATCTCGTTGCTGCCGAGAACCATTGAGAAATCCGCGCCGAGCTTGTTCGCATACTTCATCTGCGCCTTTAATCCACGGCCTGCAAGGTCATATTCCGCCCAAATTCCATCGTCACGGAGCTTTTTCGTAAGAACTATAGCCTTTTCCATCGCAGTATCATCCATTGCGGCAATGTAAAGTGCGCACTTCTTCGGCTCGATAAAGTCGCAGCCCTGACTTTCCATTGTCATAATAAGACGCTCAATGCCCATTGCAAAGCCGAGTGCAGGTGTCGGAGCGCCGCCGAGCTGTTCGATAAGTCCGTCATAGCGTCCGCCGCCGCAGACTGTTCCCTGCGCACCGATGCTCGTTGTAACGAACTCGAAAACCGTCTTTGTGTAGTAGTCAAGACCTCTTACTATCTTCGGGTTGACTGTGAACTCGATGTTCATCGCCGTGAGATTCTTCTGAAGCTTTTCAAAGTGGCTCTTGCAGTCGTCGCAGAGATAATCGAGGATAACGGGAGCGTCCTTTGCAATATCCTGACAGATCGGGCTCTTGCAGTCGAGAATTCTCATAGGATTTTTTTCAAGACGTTCCCGGCAGGTTCCGCAAAGCTCGTCCTTTCTGCCTTCAAAATAGCTCTTCAAGGCCTTGTGATATTCGCCGCGGCACTTCGGACAGCCGATAGAATTGATGTTGAGCGCAATGCCCTTTATTCCGAGACGGCGGAGGAAAGCATCGACCATTGCTATCATTTCCGTATCAGCGGCAGGAGAAGCGCTTCCGTACATCTCCGCACCGAACTGGTGAAATTCGCGAAGTCTGCCTGCCTGCGGCTTTTCGTGTCTGAAGCAGGAAATGTTGTAGTAAACCTTCTGCGGAAGTGCGTCCGAAAGCATACCGTTTTCGAGAACAGCTCTCGCCGCACCTGCCGTACCCTCGGGACGGAGAGTGAAATCATCATCGTCCTTGCCGTTGGCGGAACTCTTGGCGGTAACGCCGTACATTTCTTTCTGCACTACATCGGTCGAATCGCCGACACTGCGCTTGAAAAGCTTGGTGTTTTCAAAAGTCGGGAAACGAATTTCCTTAAAGCCGTAACATTCGGCAGTTTCGGCAGCGATCTGTTCGACCGTGTGCCACTTGTAAACGTCAGCAGGTTTAACGTCCTGCGTACCCTTTGGTCTTTTTGTGATAAGCTCCATATCAAAACTCCTTTTCAGCTTTTTTGCGAAATAATAAAAGCCGTCCTTGTTGCGAGAACAAGGGACGACTTGTAAAAATCGTGGTGCCACCCTATTTTATCGGAAAAACCGAACTTTTATGTCCCTTAACGCAGGAAACGGCTGTACTTTGGGAGAAAACTGCGCTTCATTGTTCATACAGCGGCTCAAAAGTGTCCTTCGCGCACAACCTCTCCGAGCGTTTTCACCAATCCGCCCTCTCTTTGGGAGAAAAATGTCCGCTACTCTCTTTATCATAGCCTTTATAAAAAATAGTATAACGCATAAACGGCTTGTTGTCAAGCGAAAAGTTTGAAAATTGCGAAGAAAAATGCGAAGAATCAGTACGGAATCAACATTTGTCGGGAACTGCGAAGCCAAGCAAAAGTTTCGTCCACCTTTTCAAAGGTGGTGGGTGTCCGGAGGGCAAAGCCCTTGGTCGCTTCCGCAGAAGCGAAATACCCTAAACTATCGCATAAAGCTTGCCGCAACAGCAAAATCTCTAACAGCTAAAAAGGCGCAATTCACATAAAAATCAGAAAACACAATATGAGAAATCAGTTTCGTGAACCTAAAAATGTGAATTGCGCCATACTATTGTCCTCAAAAATCTATCCTTGAAGCAAAAATCCACGAACAAAGTGAGTGAATTTGAAGCTTCAACGCTGTATGAATGGTAAAACGCAGTATGAACAATGATGAGATATATCAATAATAACGACAAATGTTGTTTCCCACTCATATCCCACAGCCGTTCAAACGTTGTCGGCATAAAATGCTTATCGCTTCGCTCTGCGCATTTCACGCCGAGGAAAGTTATTTCGTATAAAGAATTGGCGCAATTCACATTTTTTAGATTTACGAAATTTATTTCTCATATTTCGTTTTTCCTTTTTGATGTGAATTGCGCCTTATTAACTGTTAGTGCTTACGCTATTTCAGCGAGTTTTTCGCTGTTAGTTTAAGAAATTTCGCTTTCTGCTAAAGGTCAAATTGACCTGCGACCAAGGGCTCTGCCCGGTGAACTTTCCTCTGCTCATCTGTTAACGGTACCGAGCGGTAGAATAACAGCCCGACATAAAGTGTATACGAACTTCCTGCAGGGGTTCCCTGCCACCCTTTAAAAAGTGTGGACGTAAACTTGGCTTGGCTTCGCAGCATTGAAACGTATTGTATTCCCCGATTTACTTCGAGCTGTCGCTGATTATCTTTATTCTTGCTTCGCTGTTCTTTACTACGTTGAGGAGTGAAGATGCCGAGCCTGCGTATTCTTCCGATAATGTTGATGCGGTGATGATATTGCTGTCGCTTTCGAGTGCGATATCATTTTCGCCGAATGTTACGCCCTTTGCGGCTGCGGAGGCTTCCGCTTCGCACATTGCCATTGCCGCCGATGCCGAACCCGAAGCTGCTATTTCGGGGATAGTGAAGAACCGCTGGTCGTTTTTCCCGTTTGAGGAGTAGACGATGCGGAACATCTTATACACTGCGAGCATCATATACGAAGAAACAGCTTTCATAATGGTATTGCTGCCCGTTTTCTGGACAAGTGAAAAAAGGACATTGAGCGAATTGACGATGAGCTTTCTGTTGAAAGCCGCCATCATACTGCCGCCTGCTGCGATCTTGCCCGAGCTGGGATCCTGCTCCGGGATATCTTCGTAGGAAATGGTCTTTCCTGCAGGTTCGGGCGAGCGTCCGAGCAGATAGTCGCAGGAAACGTTATAATAGTCTGCCGCCTTGACAAGAAATTCAAGACCGCATTCACGGATACCTTTTTCATAATGTGAAAGCAGCGCCTGCGAAATACCAAGATCCGCCGCTGCGTTTTTCTGACTGATGCCTCGTTCTTTCCTTAAGAGGGTTATAATTCTTGGAAAGTCGGAATTCATCTTGTCACCTCCCGATCGTTCTCATAATCATCTTTTATATCTATTTTTCTCTGTTTGCCGACAATTACGTACTGTAAATTATATCTTATAACGTACATTTTGTAAAGGGGGTTTGTGGAAAAAACTCGATAAAGGTTATAATTGTTTTTTGTTGAAGTTACATAATGGTAAAACAGGCGTTTCATACGCAAAATCGGCATAATACAAGATATTGTGCCATATTTGAAAAATTCCGTCAAGATGTTGAAATGATGCTGCTTTACAAATAAATGGACAAAATGTAAATTTTATTTGTATAAACTATACTGCCGCAAGGCTTGTATTGACAAAAAACAGCATGTAATATATACTATATTAATAAGAAAAATTTGCAGGGAAGAATACTATGAACGGATATAAAATAACATTTATACGCAACGGAATGACCGAGGCAAACGAAAAAGGAATATATATCGGAAAGTCCGACTGGCCGCTCTCCGACAAGGGCAGAGCTGACCTTGAGGAAAAGGCAAGGGTCTATGCTTATCCAAAGGTAAACAGAGTTTATTCCAGCCCTCTTACCCGAGCATTGCAGACGGCAGAGATAATTTTCCCCGACCGTGAGATCGTGATATGCGACGAAATGACCGAGATGGATTTCGGCGTTTTCGAGGGCATCGAGCTGAAAGACCTGCTTGAACTGGACAGCTATCACAAGTGGATAAAGGGCGGACTTGACAATCCTCCGCCGAACGGTGAGAGCCTGCGCAATATGATAAACCGCAGCCTTTCGGGACTTAACCTTATTATAATGGATATGATGAAGGAAAATATACACGAAGCAGGCGTTGTCACCCATTCGGGAATACTGATGAACCTTATGTCCTGCTTCGGTCTGCCTAAGATGAAGCCTATGGACTTTGCCTGCGAACCCGGCGAGGGTTATATGGTGAATGTTTCGGCGATGCTCTGGCAGAACGGCGGCGTGTTCGAGATAATCGGAAAAGTCCCGTTCGGGAATGCTGCTGATTACAACGAATTTTAAGGGGAGCTGAACGATGAAAAGCCTTGATAACGAGCGGTACAGGCGTTTTGCCGCACAGCGGCTGAAATGCTGCTGGGGTGAATGTGTCGGCGAGGTCTTTATCGTTACGGCGGTGCTGACAATGGCGGTGCTTGCGTTTCTGACGGTGACGGAGATACTTTTCCGATGCGGCGTGATAAGCTTTGGTATAGGCAGCCTCGGAAAAGGCGGCTGGAAGCTCGGGGTGGCGGCGATTATATATATCTTCCTGCTGTATGTTGCCCTTATTCCGCTCAAATACGGCACGGCGTGGTTCTATTTTCAGGAAGCTCATTCAACGAGTATTCCGGGTTCGGGCTTTTTCAGCTGCTATATGCACAGAAAGCACATAAAGGGAACGCTCAAGCTTGAATTTATGGTAATTGCAAGGAGAATGGGCGTTGCGGTCTTTCCGATAGCGTTTATTGCGCTTATGACGTGGCATTTCAGGTGGCTGCTCGACCAAGACCCGACTGCGGCGGCGGTTAGCCTTGCGGTATTTGCAATAACGGGCGCACTGCTCGTTTTTATGTACATAATCTATCATCTGAGATATATTTTTGTACCGTATCTTTACGCCTCCGATCCCGAAAAAGCGCCGAAAGAGATAATCGCAGAAAGTATAATAGTTGCAAGGGGCAGCAGGTTCGGCATAATAAAGCTCGTCTTTTCGCTTTCACCGCTTTGGGTGAGTTGCCTTGCGATATTTCCGCTTATTTTCGTTATACCATATACAAAGATGACATTTGCGGCGGCTGCTGCGGAAATTTTTGACGCTTACCGCTCGGATTCGCGGCACATCGGGAATGCCGAGGGTATTAAGGAGGAAGCACTTGTCTGAAAATAAAAGAAAAATTGAATTCGCCGTCACAAAAGAAGATGACGGAAAAGATCTCGGGGAGTTCCTGCGTAAAAGCGGAGCTTCCCGTCGTCTTATAACGAAGCTGAAGCAGGTGAGCGGAGGGATAACGCTCAACGGCGAACCTGCACGGACGATAGATATTGTCCACACGGGTGATATTGCCGCTATCGGTATGCAGAGCGGCGAACCGCTTGACGAAAATCCCGACCTTTTTGCTCCGGTTGTCTATGAAGACGATGATGTTATAGTTTACGATAAGCCCGTTGATATGCCCGTCCACCCATCGCATCGGCATAGGTATGACACGCTCGGCAATCTTTTTGCGGCGCAGCACGGGGATATGACGTTCCGCCCGATAAATCGGCTCGACAAGGATACATCGGGGCTTTGCGCCGTGGCGAAGAATTCATTCGCGGCAGCGAAGCTTTCGGGCACGATAGAAAAGACGTATTTCGCAGTAGTCTGCGGAAAGCTTTCGGGCAGCGGAAAGATAGACGCTCCGATAGGCAGGTGTGACGGTTCGGTGATAACAAGGGAAGTTCGTCCCGACGGTCAGTGCGCCGTTACGAACTACACCGTCCTTGGCGGGAATGAGAAATACACGCTTGTCCGCATCAGGCTTGAAACGGGCAGAACGCACCAGATAAGGGTGCATTTCGCACACATCGGACACCCCCTTGCAGGTGATGATATGTACGGCGGCGACATTTCCGACATAACGCATCAGGCGCTCCATTGCGGCGAACTGGAGTTTATGCTCCCCGTTTCGGGCGAAAAAATAAGCCTTTCCGCACCGATAAGAGAGGATATGCTTTCTATATTGAGAAAATAAACGGTTACAGTTGTAACCGTTTTGTAACTTTTAGGGAAATGACGTATCCGTGCGGTTTTTTGGCAGAAATTACGCGTTTTTGAGAAAATGGGACGGGTTTTTTCGTAATCGTTTTTGGAAGGCTTTTCTTAACGGAAAGAGAATATTTTAAACCGCTGTAAACGATATATCAAGTTTTCGAAAACGATTTTGATCCGTGATTTTGCTTAAAATGCACAAATAATGGGGAATGAAATTGTTAAAAAAGCAGAATAAATGTTACTATTTTTTGATTTCCCTTGAATTTCTCGGAAAAAATCGTATAATAGGTAATGGTGTAACTGAATTGTAACTAATTCGACCGTAAATTTATAGAAAATTACATTATACGATATATAAAACCTCGGTCAGTGACCGATAAGGAAAGGAGATGTTCCGATGAAAAGCAGAAACGGTGAAAACGGCAAGCAGAATAACTGCGTTGACTTCGTGCCGCCGGTTTCTATAAAAGAGAGCAAGGATAAGCTGGAAAAGCTCGAAGGTGCTGTCATAAATGCGGGAGCACTCATTGCATATACTTTTTCATACGGTGCGTCAAAGTCTGCGCAGTACATTGCGTACATCGCAGGCCGGATCAGAAATGCTGTAAAGCCAACACATCATAAGGTCGCAAACGCTGTGAAGTCAACGATTCGCAAGATCGCGGAGGCTTCTGCCGAGACCGCAGCCAAGGTGAGCGGCGGCTTCAGAGGATTTGCGGAAAATGTTAAGGCTAACGGATTTGTTTCGGCGGTAAAGACAATGGCTTCAAATGCCGTTCGGACTGCCAAGCGCGAAAAGAACGTTTTCAAGACCGCTGTAAACTATGTTTTCCCAGCGGCTTCGGTCGCACTGCTTATCGCAGTCGTTTGCAGCACGGCTTCAACAAGCTACGGTATCGCAGTTGAGTACAACGGAACAGAGCTTGGCGTTGTTTCCGCCGAATCGGTCGTAACGGACGCACAGCAGTCCATTTCCGATAAGAATGTTTATTATTCCACCGATGATACGGCTCTCGTAAGCACGAACCTTTCGATAAAGCCGCTCAACTCCATGGACGAAGTTATCGATGAGATGGAGCTTATCGAAAAGATGCAGGAGCAGCTCGATATCACACTTCCTGCCGAAGATCAGACCGAAGAACAGCAGACTGCACCCGCTTCACTCGAAGAAGAGGCTGAAGAAGCGGTTTCATCACTCTCTTCCGATGAGCTTGACGGCAAGGTAAGAGCTTACTCCGTTATGATAAACGGCAGCTTCTATGCCGCTGTTGAAGCAACGGACGAGATCGAAGCTTACATCGAATCCATAAAAGAGCCTTATATGAACGACCCCGATGTTGTTTCCGTCGGCTTTGACAAGTCGGTTGAATATACATACGAGCAGTTCGTTTATCCTACTGAGATAATTTCTCAGCAGGAAGTTATCGACAAGCTCAGTTCTATTGCAGCTGAACCTGTTTACTACGAAGTTCAGAACGGTGATAATCCTTGGAACATCGCATCACACAACAGCATCTCGCTTGATGAGCTTCTTGCTTGTCCTGCAGTGTATGAGGGCGATGAGATCGATGATATCACTTCATATTGTCCTGTAGGCGCAGTTATCACACTTTCCGCTGAAGTTCCTTACCTCCAGACGCTCGTTACAAAGAGCGAAACTTACACCGTTCCTATCGATTATGAGATCGTCAGAACAGAGGACGAAAACCTCTATAAAGGTGAAGAAAAGGTCGATGTTGCGGGTGTTGAGGGCGAAGCAGAGGTTACAGCACTTGTTACATACAAGAACGGTATGATAATCTCGAGAAACGAGCAGAGCCGTGTTGTTCTCTCCGAACCCGTTACAAAGGAAGTAAGAGTGGGAACAAGACCTACCACCACCGCAGTAAGCACAGGCAGCGGCGGCTCGGGTGATTACTTCTGGCCGGTTGACGGCGGTTACATCTCCGCTTATATGGGCGACGGCAGAGGTCATAAGGGCCTTGATATCGCAGCTCCTTACGGCACACCGATCTATGCAGCAACTTCGGGTACAGTTACAAGAGCCGCAAACAAGTATGACGGCTACGGCAACAGCGTAATGGTAGCAAACGATGACGGCAATGTTACAATGTACGCTCACATGAGCAGCATCGCTATCAGCTACGGTGACTACGTTGTAAAGGGACAGCTCCTTGGATATGTTGGTTCGACCGGTTATGCAACTGGTAACCACCTCCACTTTGAGGTTCGTTCAAACGGTTACTACCTCGATCCTTTGGATTACGTTTCACAGTATTAAAAATCAATGCACACAATTCCGAAAGAGTTGTGTGCATTTTTTATTATTCGGTCGTTTGTGTTTCGACGGTATTTTCAGCCGATGCTTCGGGCGTTTGCTCAGTTAGTCCGCAGAATGATGAAATATTTACAGTAATCCCGTCGGAGAATGTGAGCAAGGTCGGGATCATTGCTGCCTTATCAAATGCTAAGGTGAAGTCCGCACCGTTGTAAACAGCAGCTTCGCCGTCATCGAAAAGCTCCATATCGTGCAGTGCGGCACAGGAATCGAATGCGTCGAAAATGCGCTTGAACATTGCGGCTTCGTTGAGCTTGCCGCTTTCGATCTCAAGCGTAAGACTGCCGAGCGAAGCGGTCGTGCTGCCCTCGTTATACTTGATGTTAAGACCTTTCATCGTGTCGGGAGAGGTGATGTTCATCTCCCAAATCCCCGTGCCGTAACGGGTGATATCGCCCGAAACGTCCATTTTGCTGTCGCGGTCGTCTGCGAACGCCGTCAATTCGAATGTGCAGGAAAAAGGCTGGTCAAGCTTCGGCTGACGTGGGATAATGGTGTCTTTGATAGATTTACAGCCTGTAAAAAGTATGATTGAAAATACGATAAGTAATGCAGAAATTCTGAGCTGTGATGACATAAAAAAACCTCCGTTCGATTTTGGAACAGAGGGTCTGTTTTTATACTGATTTTTAAACTGAAAGTGTACAAAAAATCAAGCAAAAGCTCGTAGCT
>OHEU01000188.1_pt1 | contig 41633 bp, 43 predicted proteins | sample 1567341 | NCBI WGS metagenome assembly OHEU01 (sample SAMEA3879524, study PRJEB24766) | human gut metagenome | biome: human-associated habitat; feature: feces | place: USA | collected 1985/1987 | reverse complement strand
TGCCACATAGGCAAACTTCTATACCCTTTTGTTTTAGGTAGTTACGTTATATTTTATTAACTTGCGAAACTTGAATTGAATAATAGAAATAGGTAATAACGTTGGTATTTCGGGCTCTACAATAAACGCCACAACAAGGATAACGATAGGGGATAATGTGCTTATCGGATCTGGCTGTCTGATAACAGATACTGATTCTCATCCATTGCACTGGGAAGATAGGTTGACAAATGATGATTCTAAAACAAAGTCAAAGCCAATAGTTATCGAGGATAATGTTTTCATTGGTGCAAGAAGCATTGTCTTGAAAGGCGTAACAATTGGGTTTGGTTCTGTGATAGGGGCTGGCTCTGTCGTAACTCAGTCGATTCCTCCTAATGTGGTGGCGTGTGGGAATCCTGCAAGAATAATAAAACAAATATAAACAGATAATCATGCATAAATTTAATATCGCAGTTATACTTACTTGCTTTAATAGAAAGACAAAAACAATAGCGTGCTTGCACGGGCTTTATTCTGCCCAAAAAGCTTATTCTTATGCAGATATATCTCTGAGTGTTTACTTAACAGATGATGGATGTACAGATGGGACATCACAGGCCGTGCGAGACATTTTCAAGGGTAAGGACATTACTATAATGCAAGGCGATGGAAATTTGTACTGGGCAGGAGGTATGCGTTTTGCATGGAAAGAGGCATTGAAGAAAAAGACAAATGGGATTTTTATCTTCTATTGAATGATGATACTACCCCAATGGACAACATGTTTCACGAATTAATCGATGCGCATAATTATAGTATGCAGACATTTGGAAAAGTTGGCGTTTATTCCGGTGTGACATGTGATATTGAAAACCCAGAGATAATAACATACGGTGGAACTGTGTGGGCTAATAGATTCCTTGGGACAGAGAGAAGAGTGTCTCCAAAAGGAAAGCCTGCAGAAGTGGATAAGACTAACGCAAATATTCTACTGATTTCAAAAGATGTGGTATCTGCAATTGGAATTTTTTACGAAGGATTTATACATGGAGCTGCTGACTATGACTATTCAATACATGCTAAAAAAGCAGGCTTTACGGTTTTAATAACATCTCATGTGTGTGGTAAATGCGAAAGGGATCATCGTAATGAAAAGGAAGAGTTAAGTAAAATATTAAGTATGACGCTTTCTGAGCGGAAAAAATATTATTCCAACCCCGTTCATTCCAGCAAGGATACCCTAACTTCTCAACGACGAAATACGCCATTTACATACCCCAGAGTTTGGTTGAGCTTTTGGTTAAAGGAAAATTGTCCATATATTCTTTATTGGTTATCTCGTTTGAGATAGACGTAGTAACTTGAAATAATAATCAAAACGCTTAATTCGAAAAAAAATATGTTTTTGGGTGAAAGAAGTGTGTTTTCCTATTGTATTTGTAAGAGGGAGCTATTAGAATGTGAAGCTGTTAAAGTAAGGGTTGGCGAATACCATGTGTATACAAATCGTAATACGCATTTTGATTATCGAGAAGACCCAGATGTTTCACTTTTCGTCATAGGAATAGCGGCGTGTTTAAATGGCGGGGAGTCTGCTTTGGATTGGTTGTGGAAACATAAGCAGTCAATAACTTCTATAGTAGAAGCAGAAAAGTATTTGGGTGGAAAGTATGTTCTCTTTATAAGAATCAAGGATTCTTATTTTATATTGGGGGACGCAACTTGTAGTATCCCCGTATTCTATGCAAAATGTGATGATGGCGCAATCTGTTCATCAATAGGGTATCAAATAGCAGAAGAGCAAGGCTTATCGGTTGACAGTGCTCTGCTCGAGATTCGTGAGGGTGGGGATAGTTCTAGAACTATGCCCTATGACTATACTATCTGGAAGGGGATCAAGCGGCTGTTGCCGAATCACTATCTTGATGTAAACAGAATGTGTGTGATTCGTATGGTCAATCAGCCTGTTTTACTTTCCCCGCAATCGGCAGAGCAGGCTGCGGAAATATCTTTGCCATTTATTAAACGACTGGCAGAATACTATATGCGTAAATTCTCGGTGGCGTGTGCGCTAACCTCAGGAAGGGACAGTCGTGCCGTTTTGTCCGTGTTAGGTTGCAGTAAAGACATTCCTATTTATACGATGAAGCACAATGAGTTTGCCGAGAATACTCCCGATATCGTTGTTCCCAAGCAGATCGCAGCACGTGTGAATTTGGATTACCATCAAATAAACGATGTAGATCTGACAGATAAGGACATAGCGGAAGCGGATGGTTTGCTTGGTGAGGGTAACTACAGTAAGCGAACTTTAATGCTTGCACATACGATCAACAAGCATTTTGGAAATTATGCCGTTATCAATGGTGATATTATTGGGCAAGTGGGAAAATGTTCTCTTCATAGAGACATTCCTCTATGCTATGCGACCCCATCGTATTTTCTCTGTAAACTGCACAACTATACTAAAGGGGCAAAGGTGGCTTTGCAAAAATGGTTACAGGATATAAGAAAAACAGAAGAGAAGGTAAATAGCTTTGATCTTTTTTCTATTGAGAACCGTATGGGGGTATGGGCAGCCAACGAGAATGAAATATACAACATGGTGGGACAGTATTACCTAAATATCTTTAATTCTCGTAGTATTATTTATGAGTGGACTCGCGTGGATAGAAAGGAGCGAAAGCTCTCTGCCATCCATATTGCCATCATTAGATCATTGTGTCCTGAACTATTAGAAATCCCATTTGAGCCGGCTGGAGTATGTGAAAGAATTTTGAAATACAATGGCTTAACATATTTAATAGCCTCTTATTTAAAACATTATTTTGAAAAGATAAAGAAGAGATGAAACAACTAATCATTACTGCTGATGACTATGGAATGTCCAGAGCCGTCAACGACGCAATAGAGGCTGGTATGGCTGCAGGTCTTATCACGACTACTAATGTGATGACAAACATGCCTTTGTATAAAGAAGCCAAGACTTTGAAGGACAAATTTCCTAATGTGTCTGTTGGTGTGCACTGGACTTTAAGTGGAGCGGGAAAGCCTGTTACGCCAAAGGATCAAGTGCCTTCTTTAGTAAACGAGAAAGGTGATCTGTTTTCATACGCCGAATTCCGCAAAAGGTATCGGAATGGGTTGATAAAAGACGAGGAGATACTAAAGGAATTAAGGGGGCAGTACGAACGCTATTATGATTTGATGGGTATGCCCGACTATTGGAATACGCATCAGAATACGCATGTGGATTTCAAAATATACCAGCTATTTGTGGCGTTGGCTGCGGAACTGAAGATTCCTGCAATGAGAAGTCACCAGCGTATCTATGTTCCTGCATCTAATCCAAATGACAAGTTGCCTTTGGTTTGGCGAATAATTGAACCGTTTAAGTCGAGGTTGATCGACCATTGGCAGCATCAAGCCCATAGGAAAGGTATGTCGTCTCCCGAAGGGTTGATAGTAACAATTTGTCCTAAAGATATGAATAACATCGATTATGTGTTTAAAAATATCAAGTGGGGCAAACATCAGGTTGGTGAATTTGTGATCCATCCTGCAACCTGCAATGATTCTCCTTTTTTTGGGAAAATTGTTGATCAACGAATTGTAGAATACAAACTATTCTCAGCAGAAAACACCCTTAAGGAAATAAAGTCTTGCGGAATAGAACTTGTGAATTATAGCGTGTTGTAGAAATAATGAAGGTTCTTCATATCTGCAATGATTTTGCTGGAAGCAAAGTACATGTCAGTCTCACAAAACAACTGGACGGAATGGGTGTCAATCAGATCATCTACTGTCCTGTTCGTGACAAGCAACTTGTGGGTAAAAACAAGTTTGATGCCAAATGTACGGATTTCGTATATAGTTATTGCATTAAGTCATGGTATAAGTATGTCTATCATTACAAGGCATTTAAACTATACAAAGATTTGAAGCGCAATGTGGAATTGAAATCTGTGGGTATTATACATGCGCATACTCTTTTTTCGGATGGTGTGTTGGCATACAAGGCTCATAAGGAATTTGGGATGCCGTACGTCGTAGCCGTTCGTAATACGGACGTGAATACATTTATCCGTATTTTGAAGCATTGTTATCATACAGGCAGGAAAATTCTGCTGAACGCAGAAAGAGTGTATTTCATTTCAGCTGCTTTGAAGAAGAAGTTTGAGGATTCGGAGTTCGCGCAACCTATTCTCGAAAAGGTAAAACATAAGTTTGTTTTGCAACCTAACGGTATTGACGATTACTGGCATGAGCATATTTCGCACAAAGAATGTAAAGGTCATGAAGTGCTATATGTTGGTGATTTTTCAGCGAATAAAAATGTGGTACGATTGGCTGAAGCGGTCCTTGAGCTACGCAAAGAAGATGGCTTTAGCGATGTGCGACTAAACATCGTCGGGGGCGAAGTAAAGGGTGGTGGTCGTAGAAGCGACGGAAAAACTCAGGCTGTTATTGATGAAAATCCACAAGCAATCAAAGCATTTGGTAAGATTTATTGTAAAGATAAATTATCAGAGATAATGCGCTCGTGTTCTGTGTTTGCTATGCCAAGCATTTTTGAAACCTTTGGTCTGGTTTATTTGGAGGCTTTAAGCCAAAACTTACCAGTTGTCTATACTAAAGGGCAGGGAATTGACGGAATGTTTGACAATACTGTAGGTATAGGAGTTGATCCGCTTTCTGTAGAGGAAATTAAAAATGCCATCAAGATGATTTTACAGAATCATTTTCAATTTGGCAATCAGCATGTTTGCTTTGACGATTTCAAATGGGGAGAGATCGCTGGTAAATATTTGAAAGAATATGAAACCATAATTGGATAGGATTATGGGGCTTTATTTCGGAATGCTATATATCTGCGAATCTTTTTGATGTATTTGGTGAAAAGAGATGTCTCAATTAAAATTTATACAATAATACGGTAGTAATGCTTGATGTTATTATAGTGCGATATCCTGAGGATTGCATTCATAAAGCCATTAAAGGGGTGCCAGCAGAGGTAGAGAATGCTATATGTCAGCATTTCAAGGTTTTGGAACGTCCAGCCTCATGGGGGATGTTTTGTCTTAGTACAGGCGCCGAATTGAAGGAGAAATGTGAACAACTTTTACATCTGACAGAAGACCATCTTCAGTTGAAAGGTTTGTTCCAACCTCTTTGTACAGTGAAGAGTGATGAAAAGGCGGTGCTTTTAAACGCCCAGGGCTTTCCTTGCTATGATGTGTATTGTTGGAGGTTTGCTTTGGCGAAATATGCCGAAGGGTATAACTTGTGTGAGGTGTATGAATACATAAAGTATAGGGATCGTGCCTCTCGTTACCCAAGATACGAAATGTTGTATTTTGCAGACTTGGGTTATGAGCAATACTTCGGGGTTTGGGACAAGAGTCAACGGGTTTGTCGTTTCTGTGGAAAAAGAGATGGGGTGGGTAGTAGTAAGTCTATCTTTGGCCAGCCTAAGAACTCACATGCTATTTCATATTTTTTGGGCAATGATCACCTGTTTTGCTTAGAAGAGTGTAAGGATTGCAATGAGCGCTTTGGAGGATCAATAGAGAAGGACTTGTCGAACTACTATTCTTATTACAGGGCATCAGAGGGAAGAAAAAGTAGAAACAATAATCCATTAACTGCTAAAGGATTCAATTTTGTGTATAAGAATGGGCACATGGATTTCTATTTTGACAAGTTCATAAACGTTTTGCCAAAGCCAGGTAAGCCTTTTCCCAAGGAGGGGCTCAGACTAGGTCTTGAGCTAGAGGAAGCGGTTTGCTTGCACAGTATCTATAGGCTACTTGTAAAATTTGTGATAGCATGTCTTCCAAATCATCTGCTTCCTGCTTTTTCTAAAACTGTCAAGTGGATAAATGGGGAAATAAAGCCGAGCAGATATCTTTTGCCTCCAGTTTATCGCAACGAGGTGCTGCCAAGCGTTGATAGCCCTGTTCTTTGCGTGTATATCAGAAAGGATGATGGAAAAGATATGCCGTATTGTGTTGGTGAATTGCGCTTCATGAGCAACCTATATGTTTATGCTGTTCCTTATTGCTCTGAGCGTGATGCTAATTTCTCCGAAATGCCTAATGTCTTGGATAGTTTTGTTAAGACATGCTATCCCGGAATTGAGTTTGTTACCCAGAATTATTGTGATGACGAATTGAAAATGGTTGTCAATCATGTACTGACAGGAGGTGGAGTCGATACTGTTTGCAATCCGCTTGACCAGGAGAGCGCCGCCAAGGGTGAAGAATGGTGGAAGAAACGAAATGGGAAGATGATGCGTGAGTTTGGTACAACCGATTTGCATCCTGATAAGGAGTAGGTGAAATATTTTAACAACTCCATCTGTGGGCACTTACAAAAGTGCCTATGCAAAGGGTTATGCCCTAAAATAAGAACTAACATTCTCTACAAGTAAATATCTAAAGGAATAAGTAGCTATATCAAAAATGTATATAAAACGTATAAGGTTTTAAATATATGCTACTAAATACGGAAGTGAAGGTAAACTAATTTTAAAAATCAAATAAGTTTATGAAACGTTGCTACTTTAATAAACCACGATTATGGGGACAAATATATAAATTGTCTGATTTGAATACAACAAAGAGGGCTTTTGATTCCTTGTCGGCTCGGTCAAAAATACCAGTATTGTTAATAGACGATGAAGGTTTTACTTATTTGGACGAACTGAGGAATGAAAAATTTAACATAACATCAATAAGGGATATAGAGGATTATAATGCTGTTGAGGCTTATCCTGTTGTTATTTGTGATATAAAAGGTGTTGGTCATAAATTCAACAAAGAAAAGGAAGGGGCCTATGTCGTGCGTGAATTGAAAAAGCGTTATCCATTTAAACAGTTTGCTGTATATTCTGCTGGCGCAGACTACAAAGTGGAGTCAATGAATGATTTAGAGGGTATCAAGCGCATTAAGAAGGATGTTGGTATGGATATGTGGTGCACCTATATTGATGAGATGATAAGATTAGCTTCTGATCCTATTGAAATATGGAAGACTATTAGAGATTTTTTGCTCAATAAGGATGTACCTATAAAAGATGTGATGTTTCTTGAAGATAATTATGTGGACATTTATATAAATCGTCCACAGGATATGAATAATTTTCCGAATCCTAAGAAGTACCCATCTTTAGGAGAGGACGTACGTACTGTTGTCCAGTCAATGGTTGCTGGTGGACTCTTAAAATTGCTTGGATTATGAGAAAAAGATTTTCTAAAACGTTACGGAAATATAATAATTATTCTTCGTCAGTTTCAAAATCCGAGATGCGGGAAAAAAAAGAACTGTTAGAAAACGAGGAAAAAACATTAAAACAAAACATTTCTTTGCTGAACGAAACATTGCATGAAGTACGGAAAATAAATAATCAGTTGAAATCAAGTGCTTTGCAACTTTCGAATGCTCTACAGTATGCATGCATTGACAGTAATAATTCTACTGAAATAGAAAATATCAGAAAAAATATAGAAGCTAATACAAGTTTGTTGTCAATAAGAATGGATACGTATGATATGATATTAAATCCTGATTCTATAAAAGATGACATGGTTGTTCCTATCTTTATTTATAAAAAGATAGAGAAGATCTATAAATGTCTGTATGCTCAAAGAAAAGTGAAAGACATAGATGTGAAAATGTATGGACATACTGACCGATCATTTCGATTGAATAATACCATAGAATTGGCTTTCTTTATTATTATTGATAATGCTATAAAATATTCACCTGTTAGTGAAGAACTTAAAATAGAATTCCTAGATTGTGTTCATTCTTTGGAAGTAACATTCACGAATTGGGGTATACGTCCCAATGTAGGAGAAATGGCACACATAAGAGAACGCGGCTTTCGATCACAGAAAGTAATTGATGAGACAAGTATAGATGGAAGTGGCTTAAGCCTTTATTTGTTACAGCAAATTTGTGATTCCAACAATGTAAAATTGGACATACATATAGGGAAGGGAAGGCAGATAGTAAAAGGATTGAACTATGCTCCTTTTGTTGTAAAACTAACATTTTCATAATAATAAATATCAAATAATTGATTTTTATTATGCAAGACTACGGACTGGTGTCTATAATTACTCCCACTTGGGCGTGTGCAGACTTTATTGCTGAAACAATCAAGAGTGTTCAATGCCAGACTTACCAGAACTGGGAACTTCTGATTCAAGATGACTGTTCGAAAGATAACACATTGGAGGTTGTTCGACCTTATATGGAAGCAGACAAGCGCATCAAGTATGAATGCAATCCAAAGAACTCTGGAGCTGCAATAACCCGAAACAATGCTTTGCGTAGGGCAAAGGGCAGGTGGATCGCTTTTCTTGACTCGGATGACTTGTGGCATCGGCAGAAATTGGAGAAGCAGTTGGCGTTTATGGTGGAGAAGAAGTGTCATTTCTCGTTTACGGGATATGAAGAGATGGACGAAGAATCAAATACTACAGGAATAAGTGTTTCCGGCCCTAAGCATATAACTAAGTTGGGCATGTATAGCTTTTGTTGGCCTGGGTGTTTGACTGTGATGTATGACAGGGAATATGTCGGATTGCTGCAGATTGCTGACATCAAGAAGAATAACGATTATGCTATGTGGCTAAGGGTGATACAAAAAGCTGACTGCTATTTGTTGGACAAGTGTATGGCAAAATACAGACGCGGAAGACAGGGGAGTGTATCTACCCATGGTTATGCTACTATGATACGTTGGCATTATAAGCTATGGCGTGAAGCGATGGGAATGAGCATGATCTCAAGTTTGTTTTGGACGGGAATGAACTTGGTGTGTGGTGTGTTTAAGAAACTGCACTATGTGAAGAGTGTCGTTGTGGCCGAGCATGAAAAATCTTGAAGCGGTTCTTTTTGATCTTATCTCTTTCGGATTGGGCGAAAGAGGTGACAGCCATGTTCCTTTGGCTGTTGATTGGGAATATCTGTGGAAAATGGCGATTCAACAAGGTGTGTCGTCTATTTGTTTGGATGGATTGCAAAGACTTGAAGAGCGGAATGGCGGTCAGGTTGCGATTCCTAAGCCTTTGAAAATGCTATGGATAGCGTCTGTGATGAAACAGGAGCGGGCGTATCATGGGCAATGGGAGGCTGCAAAGGCTTTGGCGGAACTATATGGCAAGCACTGGGTTGATACTTATGTGCTGAAAGGGTTTTCGCTGAGCAGGCTTTATCCTATGCCCGAGCATCGTCCTTGCACGGATATGGACTGCTATCTGAAGGGTGAGTATGAAGAGGGAAATAGGATTGCAAGGGAGAATGGGCTGACAGTGGATTGTAGCTATTATAAACATTCCAAGATATTGCTTAGGGGATTGACGGTGGAGAATCATCAGTTCCTGTTGCCCATCAAGGGGAGTGGCAAGGCTAAGAGATTTGAACGTGAGTTGCGGTCATGGATTGACAATGGACGGAATGATTATATTGGTGATTCGCAGCTGAAAGCTACTTCTCCTTTCTTTGACGTAGTCTATGTGTTGGCTCATGCGCAGGAACATTTCTTGAACGAGGGTATCATTCTTCGCCATATCTGTGATTGGGCAATGGTGCTGAAGGCACATAGGGACAAAGTGGATTGGAACGAATGGAAGCGTGTGTGCGAGATATATGGCATGCTGGCGTTTGGTTATGCCATGAGTCGGTTGGCTTGTAGGATATGTGGCGTAAATGTTCCTTTTGATTGTCCTAAGGATGATGATGCTGACAGGCGTTTGCTCGATGATACGCTATATAGAAAAAATGAAGGTAACGGCAACCGATCGGATATGCAAGTGAGGATTGACTTGGTGAAGAATATGTTGCGCAATAATTGGAAATACCGTTTGTTCTCGGACACTAATCCGCTTATGTTTTGTGGAAGACGTGTGTGGGGGTATTTATTTGATAAAGACGTGGATTAACATGATGATTTTTAAAAGACTCTTTGATATTATAGCATCCTTCTGTGGACTGCTTTTGATTTGGTGGATATTCCCCATTATCGCTTTCTTGATTCATAAGAAGATGCCGGGTGGCCCCGCATTCTTCTGCCAAAAGCGTGTGGGCAAGGATGGTAAGCTCTTCACTTGCCATAAGTTTCGCTCCATGACGGTGAAGCATAACGGTTCTACAGTCTCTGTGGCTGGAGATAGCCGTATCACGCCTTTTGGTGCAAAACTCCGTCATTACAAGTTGGATGAGTTGCCTGGTTTGTGGGACGTGCTGATCGGGAACATGTCCTTTGTCGGTCCGCGCCCTGACGTCCCAGGGTATGCAGACAAGTTGCAAGGTGATGACAGGGATGTTTTGAAGCTTCGGCCGGGCATCACGGGTCCTGCGACGCTGAAGTATCGGCTGGAGGACGAAATGATTTCGGAATATGTGGCTAAAAGGCAGGCTGAGGGTGATCAGCGCTCAATGCAAGAGATTGCAACCGAATATAACGACAACGTGATCTATCCAGACAAAGTGCGCTTGAACTGCTACTACTATCGCCATTACTCGTTTTGGAAGGATATCGAAATGATATTTGCCACGGTACTTGGATTCAAAGTGAAGTTTGCTGGTGAGGAAGTGTAGGGCGCTTTGGTCCTCTTTGTGCTTTTGATGCGATTAATATGGATGGAGAGAAGCCGTATGTGGTAAAGTGGTCGATACTTCATTGTTAAAGAAATGATGTTCTTTGAATGGTAGTAATAATTGTTTTAAATTAAAATAGATATGGATCTTGCCAAAGCACCTAAAAGAATTAAAAATGATGGCTTGAAGGACGTTATTGTCAAAATTTCGTTTAAGCCTGAACTCAGTAGAGTCGCTTTAGAACAAAAGATAGAGTCGGGGTTGTCATCCAGTGGATTTAACTATGTGAAGTACTCTATGAGCGATGCTAAAAACTACAAGGATGATCACAAAAAGTATTTTTTGGCAGTCGATGAGTATAAGCTGATGATAGAGGAAGAGTCCGTGTTGTTTAATATAGTAGACAAATATCCTGGTTGGAATAACTATCATACATTTATCGATAGGGTGATGGGGTTTATACCGCAACTACATTTCTCTGGAGTTTCTATCAATTATATCAGCTCTTTTGATAACTTGAGAATATTTGACTACCTAGACAAAGGTATGGATCTTTGTGCAATTAGTGGTTGTATGGGTTCGGAGTTGAAGTATAGTTTTGTAGAGAAAGATAAGGATGGGAGAACAGCTTTTGTAGATGTCCTTCTTGTAAACAACAAAATTATTCCGCGTATTCAACTGGACCCAGTATCATGTATCAATATCAAGGTGCAATGTTCTGCTCAAATAGAATGGAGTGGTGAAACTATGTTGAAGTTCCTGTCTTTTATCCATGCCATAGAATGGAAGGTCTTTATAGAAGCATTTAAGCGGTCGTTTTTTGAAAAAAGAGGTGCTGTTTATGAATAAATGGTTTGAGAATAATGCTTTTGTAGGTGTAACTCCTCCTAGCCAAGAGGATAAGCGTGAATTCTTTTTTCGTATTCCTTTGCAAATGGACGAAATAGGATTGGACGAATTACGCTATGTTGATCGCGGCATGGGCTTGATTTGTACGAAGTTATTGTCAGCAAAGCCTTCCGAGATGTCGGACTTGGCATTTAATAGGGCAATACGAAAAGTAAGTTCGTTTATAGAACTGATGGACTTTGAATTTGACTCGCTCGCAGACGAACTTGTTTTTGATGATATTGATGAAGATTGTATTGATATTTCGTTTCATCGTAGAAAAGATTTAAACCTGAATATCTATTTCGAAGAATCTGATATAGATAATAGTGTAACTGAAGCTTTTCTTAGCTTTACCTCAAAAGGAAAACTGAAAATAATGAACGATTCTTTGCCTAATATTGTTGAAGTAATCAAAAGTTTGTTGTAGTCAATGCCTAAGAAGATATATCCCCATCGGCTACTCCCCAAGAAAAGTTTTCCTATCTACAACCTTAGGGAAAGGTATGGAAATTTTGATCTTATACGGATGGCAACTAGTGTTGATAAAATTAGAACGCCAGATGATATAAATCGTTGTTTCAAAGCCTCTATGCAATCAAAGGAGTTTATAGACGGTGTATCCGTATTTCTCGTCTCTGGGTATAGGAAGCTAGATAGATTGTATGCCCCCAACTTCAAATTAAACCCATCATGGAAGGATTATTGGAATGGTGAAAAGTCAACTCCGAGGCCTGTAGGTGGAGTCTCTCGGCTCAAGAAAAAACCTTTTTTTGGATTTCATATCAAAGATTTATACAGTATTGAGTTTGAATATACACCTACGATAAGGGAAGATGGACCTGATATGCAGCCTCTCAAGCTGACAGTACGCGTTGAGCATAAACCATCCAATATAAATTACTGGCATTGCAATATCTATATTTGCGAGAAAGGGTCTTTACAGGACGTACGTGAAATTCTGGATAGTAAAGTGATAAAGCGAATTGCTAAAAGAGCTGTACCTCAATTACAGGCCAAAGTTAAGCTACCGAAGAATATAAAACAAAGGAAGATAAGATGACGATGTGTTCGAACCCCTTAGTCAATATATGTCGTTTTAGTAGTAGTAAGGCAAGTTTTCGCGAGGAAATTTGTAAGGCTTGGGAAAAAGTGCTAAATTTGCAGAGATAAACTTTGCGTAAGTTTGATATGCTCTATATTGTGAATTTTGACATAAAGGATTCTGCAAGGGTGGAACAGTTTGCTCAGCAGCTCAACGAAGTTGGTGAGACGTTGTTGTTTATGCCCAGATGCTATTTCTTGAAGACGAACGAAAGCGTATCGGGAATGAGTATTTACAATAAGCTGAAATCTGTTTTGAAAGATGAGGATTTGTTCGTTCTTGCTCCCGTGAAAGTGGCGGATATGAACGGATGGCTTGCCACTAGTACTGTGACGTGGTTAAGCAATCAAGAATAATACATTTTTTCATTGTCATAGTCAAGATGATGCCGAATGATTTGCCAGTGTCGAGGAAATGATGGCTTTATAGAAATAAGCCGCGTGAATTTCCGTCCTTCCATGTCTCCCGACAAGTTTTCCGCGGATTTTTCCTCCAAAATTTGCCGTTGTCGTACAATTCCTATACCTTTGTAAAAAATCAAAGTTATGCGAAATTCAGAAGAACGAGCCTATCGCGATATCAAAAACTCGTTGGATACCGCAAAAGCTGAAGGTCTTGCGGAAGGATTTGGCAAGGGACGTGTTGAAGGTCACGCCGAAGGTCGTGCAGAAGGCCTTGTTGAAGGTCGTGCCGAAGGTCGTGCCGAAACCCTTGCAGAGGTCGCCAAAAACCTCTTGTCAATTGGTACACCGATTGAAAGTATCATGAAGGTGACGGGCATGACCGAGGATGAGATCAAGAATTTGGCGTAACAAATTCACCGAAGTTTATCGCCTCTTGGCAGAAAGTAAAGAATAGCGGGGACGCTGTGTTGGTGATATACAGTATAAAGAAAAAGAGTGTGCCTTGTGTGACACACTCTTGCTATTAAAATTCGTTATCTAAAATCTCCATCAATTGAGCTGCAGTAATGACTTTGGGTGTCTTTGGGAAATGCTTGAGGTTGCCAGTGACGAGAAACGAGTCCTCCTTGCTTAAAGAGACTTCGTAGAACACACGATCGTCTTCGTCTGGCATTTCACCATCAAATGGAAAACGAGAAGTATCAATTCCATTTTCCTTGAAAAAGTTCAATAGCTCATGGATTTTGATTTCACTTAGATGAAATTTGGACCTGTTTAGAACGTCGAAGTACTCGTCCAAAATTTCGTCATTATACAATGGCTTAATTTTACCACTGAGCATACTGTTAATGACCCTTCTTGTTGGTGAAGAAGGGTTCCTGGTTATAAACGAGGACACGATAATGTTTGTGTCAATCACCGCATATACCATTGTTGCGCTCCTTTCTTAATCGTCTGACTTCTCTGATTTCTTCATTGATCTCATCAAGTGACATATCAATGTTATTCTCTCTTGCTGTGTCACACATGTATTGGAACGCAGCCTTTGCTTTTGCAGTCACTTCATCTTCTTCATTCTTTGCTTGAATGGGGAATGGAATGCTCTTACTGCGAATCACAGCTTTTACAAAGATGTTAATAGCCGTGTTTGCGCTCATGCCAAACTGGGCGCAGAGTTCGTCGAATATTGCTTTCTGCTTGTTGTCCAAACGGACTGTCATAGATGTCTGTGCCATGTTATTCGGATAATTTGGTGAAATATAAATGTGATTATGGTGCAAATTTACTGCATTATGGTGTAAGTGCAAAATAATTTGACGATAATTTTTATGTTGGAAGAAAGAAAAACTATTTACTTGTGCTTTGCCCACATGAGTGATGCGGGTTTTGAACAGAAGCAAGAATAATACATTTTTTCATAGTCAAAGCAAGATGATGGCGAATTATTTGCCAGTGTCGAGGGAATGATGGCTTTATAGAAAGATGCCGCCTGAATTTCCGTCCTTCCATGTCGTCCGACAAGTTTTTCGCAGATTTTCCCTCCAAAATTTGCCGTTGTCGTAAAAATCCCATACCTTTGTAAAACAATATATATAATGGCTGTAGAAAGATTGAATATTCAACCAGGCTTGCTTCGTTGGGTCATACGACGAGCAGGAGTTAGCGAAGATAAAGCGATAGAGACTTTTCCTTTGCTTGATGGTTGGTTGTCTCAAGAAAAACAGCCAACTTTGAGCCAATTAAAAAAATTCGCCGCAAAATTTTATGTTCCTTTCGGATATTTATTTATGAGCAACTTGCCTATGGAAAATATTCCGTTCCCGATGTTTCGTGGCGAAGCAGGACAACAAGACCATTTTGACTTGAATGTATATGATACTGTCATGAATGTTCAAGCAAGACAAGAGTGGTTGGAAGAGTATTTTGCTGAAAACGATATAGACACATGCGAATTTGTTGGATCAATCAACACTAAAACTTCTATAAGTGAGGCCGTCTGTAAATTGAGAACTTTATTGGGCCTCGATGATAGATGGGCTTTTAGTTTGGCAACTCCTGATGCTGCCGTAAGCCTTCTTGGTCAAAAAATGGAGGATGTCGGTGTATTTCTCGCTTATAATGGTGTGGTGGGCAACAATACTCACCGGCAATTGAAAGTAAGTGAATGTAGGGGCTTTGCTTTGGTAAACGAAAAAGCACCATACATCTTTGTAAATAGTGCTGATAGCAAAAGTGCGCAACTTTTTACACTTGTACATGAAGTTGCTCACCTTATGTTGGGGGTTAGTGCTGGACATGCAGGGAGCGAAGTCTTACATCATGAAGCGACTGAAAACTATTGTGATAGGGTTGCAGCTGAGTTCTTGGTTCCCGCGTCAGTGTTGCGGGATATTTGGACGAATGATACGAAATCTGCATCAAGACGCTTTAAAGCCAGTGAGTTGGTCGTGGCGAGACGTGCTCATGATTTGGGACTCATGTCTGACGCAGAATACAGAGCTTTTTGGGCGATATATAGTCAGCGACCATCACGAATCAAGAAGAATTCTGGAGGAAGCTTCTATTTGACAAGCGTAAAACGTGTTGGACGTAAATTTGCCATTCATGTGAGAAACGCCGTCAACAATAAGCAGTTGAGTTATACAGAGGCGTATCGTTTGACTGGATTATACGGAAAAACGTACGATAATTTTATGACCAATAGCATTTAGTCACGGCATGGAGTATTTATTCGATACAAATATATTCGTAGAGTCCAAGAAGAATTTGCCAATGGATATTTGGCCAACATTCTGGGGAAAAATGATAGAACTCATACGTTCGGGCAGTATTCACTCAATAGATAAGGTAAAAGAGGAAATAGACAAAGGCGGTGATGAACTTACAGAGTGGATTCATAGGAATGCGCCACGTGGTTTTTTCTTGAAACAGGATCTATCTGTGATGACAAAAATGGCTGAAACCATTGCTTGGGCAAAAAATAATCCCATTGGTTTCAGTCAGTCCGCTATTTCTGACTACGTAAATGTTGCGGATTCGTATCTTGTTGCGACAGCAGCCGCAAAGAATATGGTTCTGGTCACATATGAGAAAAGTAACCCACAACGACGTAACCGGGTCATGATTCCAGATGCATGCAAAGCTATTGGTGTAAGATCTTGTGATTTAAATACAGCTCTTAGAGAACTTGGAGTTCTTATATAATACAACAATTATATAATGCTACAAAGCCTCGCTTGAAAAAATTCTTCTAAAGGAGTTTTTTCTCTGATTTTATTTGTATCTTTGCAATCGTCAAGTTTTTAATATGTTTTCTAATGGCAACGCTTGGATAGGTGAGATTTCTGACATGGAGCGGACATGATCTTGGTGCTCGGCTGCAGGGAGAATCGCTATGTTGTGGTGTTGTGGAAGATGGGTGTAAAGATGTATATATCAAGAGTAAAGCTATATAACTGGAAGAATTTTCGGGAGTGTGATGTTCGGCTTTCCGAGCGTTGCTTCGTTGTCGGGGCGAATGCAACGGGTAAATCGAACTTCTTGGATGTTTTCCGTTTCTTGCGTGATATCGTAAAGGAGGGGGGAGGACTTCAGGCTGCCGTGAATGTTCGTGGTGGATTGAAGAAAATAAGATGTTTGGCTGCGAGACAGAAAACGGAGGTATGCATCGAGGTGGATATTTCTGAGAATGGCAAGAAGGAACCTAAGTGGAGATATTCATTGGAGATGGTCAATACGGGTGGTGGCATCCAGACTTTGGCGGCTTTGGTGAACCGTGAGGAGGTGTACAACTATGAATCCAAGGATATGGTATTGTTGCGCGACAGTTCATACCAAGGTGATGATTCGGAAACAAAGAAATATACTCATCTGGAGCAACCTACGGTCAATGCAAAGTTTAGGGAGGTCAAGGAGGTCTTTCAAACAACAGAATACTTGAATGTGATTCCTCAGTTTGTCAGGGACGCAGACTCGTTTATGTTGACTACGGGAAAGGAGGATTATTACGGACGTAACTTCATGAGGCGTTTGGCTTTGCTGAATGGTAAAACTCGTGATAAGTATTTTAAAATTATCAACGAGGTGCTGCTTATTGCTGTTCCGCAGCTGGAGAACTTGTCGTTCGTAAAGGATGAAAAGGGTGTGCCTCATATTGAGGCTAAGTATCAGCATTGGCGGGCAAAAGGAAGTAAGCAAAACGAGCAAATGTTCTCTGACGGTACAATCCGCCTCATTGGCTTTTTGTTCGCAATGCTTGATGGTACTGGTATCATTCTTTTGGAAGAGCCGGAAACGAATCTGCATGCAGCGATCGTCTCTGCTATACCAGAATTTGTGGCCAAGATTCAGCGCAACAAAAAAAGACAGGTGATCATAACTACGCACAGTTATGAGATATTGTCCAATCCGGGTATTAGGGCTGAAGAACTCGTAACGCTAAGACCTTCTGCCGAGGGTACTGTCGTGGAAAACGGATGCGAGGACAGGGTTGTCACGGCAATGCTCGACGCTGGCCTTAGTGCAGCCGACGCGGCTATGGCAGAAACAAAAGTTGCGAATGTTGACGACCTGGGTAATGTGGAACTTTAAACTGGCATAGACTATGAAAGAGGTTTATGTTGTTGGCGAGGATCCTGTTACCAAGGAGATTGTTTCTCGAATTATTAGGGATTATGCGCCAAATTTGTACATAAAGGGATATTTGCCAGCGCGAGGCGGTGAAATTAAAAAGAAAATGGAGAATTTTAATGCCTTTTCGTTGTCTTATCCAGTTGTTCTCTTGTCGGACATGGATGCGGATGATTGCGCTCCGATGGCAAAAGATAATCTTACGAAAGGGATGTCTTCACAAAACAGTGGCTTCATAATCAACATAGCTGTGGATGAGGCGGAAGCTTGGTTGTTTGCTGACATCAAGGGATTCGCAAGGTATTTAGGAGTTGCGGAAGAGCACATGCCTCACCCCTCTGAGCAGAAATTTGGTGGACCTAAAAAGCGTATGGAAATGGAGATTCCCTTGAAAGCGTCTTATTTTTTGACGCATAAAGTCATTGTGGAGTCAAATAAGAAGGACTTGAAGGAACAAATTCATGCTCCTGGAAAAGCGTGTAAGGGTCCAGAATACAATCCTGCATTATTGCCATTTATTAAAAATGATTGGAATATTGAGGAAGCGCGTAAAAACTCGTATAGTCTTGACGGTATGATCAAGCGGGTGAGCGCGCTTTGACCTCAACAATCTTTATCCCCATCCGAGTGGCGGCGTAGCGCAGAGCGATACTGCGATGGGGAACTATTCAATTCTTTTTTTATTTTTTTGATCCTTGGTGTTTTCCGCCAAGTCGGTATGTCATCCTTGCAGCGTGTGGGGGTGGCTATTATGGCGTGATGGTATGGGGCTGAGGACGCATGGTATTGAATCATCATTTGTACTAAAAATATTATTTCAACTATGGAAAGAAAAACGATTTATCTTTGTCTTGCCCACATGAGTGAGGCGGGTTTGGAACAGAAATATGTGAAGGAGGCGTTTGATACCAACTGGGTGGTGCCGATGGGCCCGAACGTGAATGCTTTCGAGGCGGACCTGGAGGCGTTTGTCAACAGCGGGAAGGATGGCGCCGCGGATCTGGACAGAAAGGTGGTGTGTCTCTCGGCTGGCACGGCTGCTGTCCACCTGGCGTTGATCGGCTGTGGTGTGAAGGCTGGCGACGAGGTGCTGGTGCAGAGTTTCACGTTCTGTGCTTCTTCCCATCCGATCACGTATCTCGGGGCCAAGCCGGTCTTTGTGGGTTCGGAGCAGGAGACGTGGAACATGGATCCGGCCTTGCTGGAGCAGGCGATCCTTGACCGCAAGGAGAAGACGGGCCGCCTGCCGAAGGCGATTGTGCCCGTGGCGCTTTATGGCATGCCTTACCGTATCGACGAGATCATGGCGATAGCGGAGAAGTATGGCATTCCTGTGGTGGAGGATGCTGCCGAGGGTATGGGATCGCGCTTCGACGGTCGGGTGCTGGGCACGTTTGGCCGCTATGGTGTGCTCTCGTTCAACGGCAACAAGATGATTACTACCTCGGGTGGCGGCGCGCTGGTCTGTCGCAATGCGGAGGAGGCCAACGAGGTGATGTGGTATGCCACGCAGGCGCGGGATGCTTATCCTTACTACCAGCATACGGCGATCGGCTACAACTATCGCATGTCGAACGTCTGTGCGGGAATTGGCCGTGGACAGATGACGGTGCTGGACGACCACATTGCCCACCACAAGCATGTACAGGGACTCTACGAGGAGCTGCTGGCGGAGGTGCCGGGCGTGCATGTCCATCGGCAGCCGGCGGATCCTCGCTATGATGCCAACTTCTGGCTTTGTGCTGCGACGCTGGACGAGGACGTGAGGATCCAGGGGCAGGAGAATGCTTACAAGGAGGTGGTGAAGACGGCCGTGGGTGGTGCCGCGGGTGTGATCCATGCCGTGGACACGGCCGTGACGGACTGCCAGCCCAATGAGAATATCGAGGCGCTGCGCGTGTTTATGCTCTCGAAGCGGGTGGAGTGTCGTCCGCTGTGGAAGCCAATGCATAAGCAGCCGGTCTATGCGGGTGCGCCGGTCTATACCAATGGTATCGAGGAGCAGCTCTTCAAGGTGGGTTTCTGTCTGCCTGCGGGTCCCTGTGTGACGGACGATGACGTCCGCTATATCGTGGACTGCATCAAAGAGGCGATCGTATGAAAGGCGTGAGTTGATGAATTGTTGTGGAAGGTTAAATTGAGTAACTTTCTTGCTCAAATATTTGTGAGAATAGAATCTTTTGCACTATCTTTGCATAAGATAGGCTGCACTCGGCAATATGTGAACAAGTTCCCATTGCGCTCTTTTGCACTATCTTTGCATAAGGTAACTATTAAGCAGGATTGTTATGGACCAGTTAGCAACAATGAATCAAGCACAATTGCAAATACTCGATATGTTGTCGTTTATCAAGACGCCTGAGGCTTTGCAAGATTTGAACAAGGTGATCTCTGATTATTTTGTTCAGAAGGCTGATGCTGAATTAGATAGAATGTGGAATGAGGGAACCTTGAATGAAGAACGGATCGAGAGTTTTCGTCATCTCCATGAGCGTACTCCATACAATAAGCCAACTTTGTAATCTTTAGGTTATGAATATTGTGCTGGATACAAATTGTTTGATTATTTCAATTGCCCCAAAAAGTCCTTACCGCAAGGTGTGGGATGCTTTTCTTAGAGGCGATTATAATCTTTGTGTATCCAATGAAATTATAGAGGAGTATTCTGAAGTTTTATCCCGCAACATTTCCCCTCAGGTTTCTGAGGCTATTGTTTATGCTATATTGAGTAGGCCCAATGTGATTCGTAAAGATCCTCATTTCTCTTTTGGGTTGATTGAGGCTGATAAAGATGACAATAAGTTTGTAGATTGTGCCATAGTTGCAAATGCAAAGTGTATTGTTTCTGAGGATAAGCATTTCAGGGTTTTGAAAAACATTTCTTTTCCGAAAGTGGAAGTGTTAGGCATAGAAGAGTTTAATTGTTATCTGGCGAAATGGGTATAGGCTCCTGTGCGATCCGCCAGCATGGTGGATGGTGGGGTTTATGCTTGTCACGCTTTAAGGTGATCTTCTTTTGATTTCGAGGCTTGGACTTGGAATGGCATGAGTACATGGATTTTATGCTGAAGGATAATTGTACAGCATAAAATCCATGGGCGTGGTTTACACTCGATCTGAGGTCGTGATTTTTATTATTTGCGAAACGGCATAGAGGGGGATGACGCTGACATGGCGGGCGGTATCTCCGTCTTCTTTGTCGGTGTGGCTGAACGATCCGAAATTTTCTAATGAGCAGCGAATGGCTTCCGTGAGGTGCTTTTCGCGCATGAACGACCATAGGCTTTTCATGCCGCCTTGGCTTCCTGCCTTGACTTCAATGGGTAGGATCTGAAGGTGGGATGGTAGCAGATAGTCGATCTCTGCTAATGAGTTTTTGGACAGGCGCACCCAATAGTATAATTCATGGCGCAGGTTGGGGGTCATATAGTGAAGCATTTCCAACCCTACGACAAGCTCTGCTATGGTGCCCTTGTTGACAAGGTCGGCTGCCGTGGAGGTAAGGATCTGAGTGGCAAGCGTGGTCGTGTCTCCTGTCGTAATGCCCAAGAGGCGCAACATAAGGCCACAGTCGAAAAATAGGATCTTGCGATAGGAATGGTCTGCCTCGCTACCTAATGGAAGTCCGTTGGCGCTGGTATGGGTGACGGGAATGAGCAGTCCTGCGAGAATGAGAAGGTCGAGGGCGTTCTTGACCTCGATGTTCTTATAGTCGCCGACCTTGCTATAGACAAACTTTTTTGTGGCTTGTATGGCTGCGCTACGCAAGATGTTGCGAAGTAGATTGACGTCGGCTTTTTTCTTGTATTTTGGAAAGTCGTCCTCATAGCTCACAAGGATATCGTCTTGTACTTCCTGGCAAAGAAGGTAGTTGTGGGTCTCAACCCATTTGGCAACACACTCGGGCATTCCTCCTACAAGCATGTATGTGCGAAGCAGATTGACCAACCTCTCGTGCAAGGGGTCTGGAAGAGGGGATAGGGCAGAGGCTCCATTGCGGGCTTCGAGTAGCAGGTCTTCTTTGTTGGCAAGCAGAAACTCGTCGAAGGTCATTGGGTACATGAACATAGAATGGATTCTGCCTACCCCAAATGTCGGCAGTTCGGCAAGAGCGAACTCCAAGAGGGAGCCTGCTGCAATCACATGAAGTTTGGGCAGGTTCTCTTTGAAAAAGCGCAAGGACATGATAGCCTCGGGACACTCCTGTATCTCATCCATAAAGAGGAGCGTCTCGCCTTCTTCTATCCTTGACCCCGACAGGGCAGCAATCTGCATGACGATACGACTGACGTTGAGGTCGGGCTTGAAGATGGCTTTGTATTGTGGCTCCATCTCAAAATTGATCTCTACGTAGTTTTTGAATTGCTGGCCCAAATGGCGCACAGCAGAGGACTTGCCCACCTGTCGTGCTCCTCGAAGTAGAATAGGTTTGCGCGTGTCGCGAGAAGCCCATTCTGATAAATAGTGGTCTATGATTCTCTTGTAGTACATGGTGATGCGTAATTACTTGTATTTCAGGTGCAAAGGTAGTAAAAAGAAATTATCCAAACAAATAATTCGCTGAAAATCGCAATTTTCCAAACAAATAATTGGTCGAAAATCGCAATTTTCCAAAGAAATAAATCGTAGGGGATGTTTGTGCTAAAGCAGAATGGTATGAAGGAGAGGCAGCTTTACGATTATCAGCTTGATATGAAACGGCGGGTGGGTGAGGCCTTTGGGGCGCACCGGTCCGTGATGGTGCAGATGCCGACGGGTACGGGAAAGACGTGCGTGCTGGTGGCGTGTGTGCGCGCGTGGTTGTCGCAGAACGAGGGGACGGTGTGGATCGTGGTGCACCGCAGGGAACTGGTGGAACAGATCGTCGGGACGCTCCATGCAAGAGAACTTTCGGGCGATTTGGACCATCGGGTGCGGGTATATAGTATCCAGTGGCTCTCTCGGCACGAGGGGGAACTGGCGGAGAGACCGGGCCTGCTGGTGATCGATGAGGCCCACCATGCCGTGGCGAAGACGTACAAGGCGGTGGTGGAGGCCTGTCCCGGGGCGAAGGTGCTGGGACTGACGGCCACGCCCTGCCGATTGACGCGTCGGGGATTCACGGACCTCTTCGAGGTGCTGCTGCAGTCGTGGCCCTACGACCGCTTTATCGCCGAGGGTCGCTTGTCGCTCTACGACTATATGTCGGTGAGGGCGGACAACGAGGACTGGCGGGTGGTACGGTCGCTGGAGCGACGTGGGGCCGATGGCGACTTCTCGCTGCGGGAGATGAGCGAGCGGCTGGACGTGAGGCCGAGTATCGGGCGCCTCTGCGATACGGTGTTGCGTTATGCACGGGAGAAGAAGGGCATCGTCTATGCGATTGACATTCGGCATGCGGAGCATATCGCTGCGTACTATCGGGAACACGGTATTGACGCGGTGGCGATCAGCGCGAAGACACCAGGGGAGGAACGTTGTCGGTTGATTGAACAGTTTAAGGCGGGAGAGACGCAGGTGCTGGTGAACGTGGACCTCTTCGGCGAGGGCTTCGACTGTCCCGACGTGGAGTTTATCCAGTTGGCGCGGCCTACACTCTCGTTGGCGAAATACCTGCAGCAGGTGGGGCGGGGCATGCGTGTCTTTGACGGGAAGCGCTACTGTCTGATCCTGGACAACGTGGGGCTGTACCGCCTGTTTGGCCTGCCCTCGGAGGATAGGGACTGGCAGGCGATGTTTGAAGGGACGCTGGCTGGCAAGGCCCACCTCAAGCAGGCGGAGGAGCAGAGCGTGTATGCAGCCTTCTCGGTGTTGGGGGACTCGGGGCGGACGGTGACGGCTGACGCCCGGACGGAACTGGTGACGGTGATGACGCACGACGGACAGCGCAACGAACTGGAGGCGGCTTATGCCTACCGAGTGGTGAGAAATGAGGCAGGAAGGATGGGCGTCGCCACGCTGGAGGGCGAGGAGGTGCTGCCGCCACGGTATGAGAAGGTGGAACTGCTGCCTTATGGTTTTGCCCGCCTGACTTCGCGGCGGAAGGAGGACCGGGAGCGTCCGTGGATGGACTTGCGCAATGGACTGCGGTTTGCCGTGATGCCAATGGTAAGGCGGTGTGGCTTCCTGTCGTTTAGTACGGCGGACGGGCTGCGACTGTACCCACGGGTGGAGACGCGGCGGCTGCAGGAGACGGACTTCGTGACGCCAGGGGCTTTGCGCCACGGGCTGGCCGACGGTCTGCGCTTTCGTGACTTCTATATCCCGCCGACGGAGGGGAAACCAAGGATCTATGTGGTGAAGGACCAGATGGACAATCGGGCGCTGCTGGAGGCTGAGGACGGGACGCTCTGTCTGCGGACAGGCTGGGGCGTGCGGTTGGAGGCCATCACGCTGGCGGCGTGGAAGAAGGAGAAGGAACTGTGGCGACGCACGTTGCGATCCTTTGACAGGCAGGCAAAACTGTGTGCGGACCGCAGGGTGTTTCCCTATACGGTGCGCGCGGAGATCACGTCTGGTTATCACTTGTCCGACTACAAGGAGGTTTCGGACGTGCGTATCACGCGGAGCGGGAAGCAAGGGTATAATGCTTTCGTCTATGACGTGATGGCGCAGCGGTGGAAACCCGTGGGATCTTATCGGGAGATATTTCCTCCGGCCTATGGATTGCGGGTGGTGCGCAACTGGGAGGGGAAGTATCTCCTGCGGACGCAGTATTTTGAGAAGATCGGTGTGGGTGAGGACCTGCTGTTTGACCATGCGGAACTGCTGGACGACGCCTATCTATATGTCAAGGAGAAGGGGCGTGCGTATTATGTGGATATCGAGAGTGGGGTCTGCTTTGCCAGCAAGCCGCAACTGGTGCGGATCGGTTTTATGCAGTTTCAGAAGGATGGCGACCTCTATTTCCCGTTTGACCCTCGGTTGAGTGGACGCACACCTTATAGGCGGGGAGAGATCGTGGGGGGCGAGGAGATCTGCTTCGTGGGGGATAGTCTGGTGCTATTGAGGGATCATGCGGCGGTCTATTATATCCGCCAGCGGTATAGCGATGGTTGTCGTTTCATCGTCAGCGAGCGGCGGCAGGAGCGTGCCTTCGATGCCACCTACGACTTGTACTATGATGGTAGAGGGCCGGTGGTGTTGCAGCGGCGGGAGGCGAAATAACAACAATGCTTCCTCATTATAGCCTGCTTATAGGGAAAACAACTTGAATAACTTTTACAACTAGTAACAACTCTTTCGGTAAGCCATGAGCAGAACAGAGCTTGCTCAAGTTATGCCATGTGGAGAACCGAGAATTGGGGGGTGAGTCAGAACAATGGTTTTGGCTCACCCCCAAGTTTTTTATGGGATATTGATGCGCTTGGCGATCACAGATTATTGTTTGTCGCTACGCTTGACCACTACCTTGTTGTTTTCTACCGTCAGGGTGAGGGTCACGTCGGAGTTGGAGCGTCCCTGGGCGAACTCGGCAAGGTGCTTGCCCTGGATGCCGGAGTATTTGAAGGCGTGCTGGTAGTTGGCAAAGTTTTGGTTGGTGTTGGTGCTCACGCCATAGGCTTCGACGAGGGTGACGGTGTAGAAGTCGTTGTCCTGGGCCTGGTAGCCATCCTTCACCTTCCAGTTGAGTTTCACGTTGATGGTCATGGGAAACTCCGTCACGCTCATGGGGACGGAATAGAAAACGTAGTCGTGGAGACGGCCGGGCAGAACCATGGTAGAGGGGTCGAGCAAATACTTCTCGTACTCCAGCATCTCGTCCAGTTTGCGATTGAAGGGGTCGTTGAGCGAGGTGGTGACGGGCGATCCCTTGCTCGGCGTGAGCGTAAGGGAGAAGTCGGACCACTGGAGGATGTCCTTGTTGAAGGCAAAGAGATAGGTGAACGTGCCCGAGGTGATAGGCTGCTGGGGCGTGTCGTCGTTGTCGTCATCGCTGCAGGCGGTGAGCAGGCAGCAGAGGGAGGCCATGGCAAAGGCCATGATCAGGGTAAGGAATGATTTCTTTTTCATATTGATGATTCTAAATGATAGTTCGTTGTTGCTATGGTAAGCGGCCTCACTCGCTGATGCGGAGGACGCGGATGCCCGTATTGTGGGCCCGGGCGGCAAGGTAGGCGAAGAGCGTCTCCTTGGGTTCCACCACTTGGTGGCCGTTCTTCTTAAGGCTCGATGCGTTGAGAAGGTAGAGGCCATCTTCGTGCCAGACGGCGATGCCAAGATGGCTGGCGTCGAGTCCGGGTTTGTTGGTGACGAGTCCGAGGATGTCGCCGTCGCGTACCACCTGTCTGAGCGTCGGGTCTTTGAGGCGGCCCTTGGGAATGTAGGTGACGGTCTTGCTAAGCCACGCCTTTTCCTGTTGGGCGATGGTTTTCACCCGTTCGGGATGTTGGCGGAGCATATCGTAACTGTCGGCATGGGTGCTCATATAGTCGATGCGGAGGTGCTGGCGACCCGTGAAAAGGGTGGACGGGGCGTGTATCTCCTGGAGCAAGCCCTTGCGCTCGTTGTCGCTCACCCACCACTGGAAATAGTGTAAGCGACCACAGTAGTCCACCTTCCCGCTCATATAGCGAATGAGCTGGGCTTCGTGGCAGTAGTCGGCAAAGGAGGTCTTGCCCGCAAAGGTGCAGCGGGCCAGGGCGAGGACGGCCTCGACATAGGTGGTGCAGTCGAGTTCGTGGAGGTTGATGACCATCTGCTCGGTGTCGGACCGGTCGAGGGTATGGGCCACATAGGGCACGCCGATAAACTGGCGGGCGATCCAGAGGATGGTCTTCTCTTTGCCCCAGGCGGCATAGTGGTCGTGGGTGGTACGGAGGATGCGCTCCACCAGTTGGCGGTCTTCTCGCGTGGCGTCGGGCAGCGGCGTGGCGATGGTGTCGTGGACCTGGTTGTTGCGGGCCACTGTGTCGGTAGCCTGGGTGGAGTCGACAGGCTGAGGCGTAGGGTCGGCCTGTTCCTTTGCTCCCGAGGCATGGCCGCATCCGGCGAGCGAGAGCGTCAGGCAGAGGGTGGTGAGGAGAATTCTCATTTTTTCTTTCCTTTGCGGTTCTTTTTCTTGTATTTGTTGCCGAAATTGAACCCCACATAGACATTGAGCGTGCCAAAGAGGTTTTCGGTCTCGAAGTTTTCGCAGCGGTACTTGAAGGCGTGGGTGACGATACTCATGCCCGAGTACCACCTCATGTTGTTATAGACCACGGCGAAACGGAAGGTACCGTCGAGGTTGAGGTTCTTGGCTGTGAAGTCGCGGAAGGACAGCCATTTGCCCTGCACGTCGCTTCGCGTCTTCTTGTAGGAGAGGCCGATGCAGAGCGAGGCGTCGAGGAGCCAGTTGCGGGCGAAGACCCAGTTGTAGGCATAGCCGCCCGAGATATTGATGTCGTCGTAGTGGAACGTGGAACGCTCCCGCGTAGAGTCGTATTCCTCGGCAATGATACGGCGGCCCGTGCGCGAGGCAATGAGGTCGTCGAGAGCCCGCCAGTCCACCGTCACGTTCTGGTTGCTATAGCCGATGCCGATGAGTGGCGATCCTGCCGAGCGGCGCTGCACGGTGCTCTGGCTGAAGGCGGCGGGGTAGGAGAACTTGCGGTGGTTGAAGATATAGTAGGCGTTGAAGCCCTTGTTGCTGGTGGTGACGCCACCAAACTTCACGTCGCGCAGGGGTTCGGTATTGAAATCGTCGCCGAAATAGCTGCTTCGGATATAGTAGCCGTCGCCCGTCTTGCGGTAGTAGAGGTCGAGGCCGATCTTGTTGCTATAGAGGCTGAGGTTGAAGTCGGTGCGGTCGTTGACCTCATCGTAGAGGTGGGTGACGTCGATGGTGTAGCCGATGAAGATCCAGCGGTAGCCGAAGTAGGGACCGACACGCAGCGACATATTGGGAGCGAAGGTGACGGAGTAGCCGAGGTTGGACTGGATGCGGTACAGCTCGTAGGTGTTCGTGTTCTGGATCATGAACGCGTAGTTGTATCGCTGCGGCTCGATATAGGTGGTATCGACCTTGTTGAGTTTGCGGATGTTGTGCTTCAGCCAGCTTTTTTCCCTTTTCTGCTGTCTGCTCAGGTCGGGGCGCATCCATGTGACGGTGTCTCTCCTCGGAGTCTCACAGAGCGTGTCGGCAGCCCACGATAGGTCTGTCCCCCTGGCGGCAATGGTGGCGAGGGGGAGCAGGAGGCAGAGGAGGACTATGATGCGTAGCGGGCTCGTGATGGGGAAGGAACGTTGGTGGTGGGTTAGAACTTGCCGAGGATGCGGTCCAAGGCCCAGTTGGTGGGTGTGGCGCTGAAGCTGTCACAGTCGCAGGTGCCAATGCCCTGGATGTCTTCGACGACGCTGCGGATGATCGGCAGTTGGACCAGGGACGGGCGGGGAATGTCAATCTCCTGCACGCCCTCGTTGGTGTAGAGGTGGATGGGCTGGGGAGTGAAGACCGAGAAGGCCAGGCGCCCCTTGGAACCGAAGACCTCGATGCGGTCGTCGCGTCCGCTCTCGTGGGCGCAGAAGCACCAGGCACCACTGGCGGTGAGTCCGCTCTCAAACTCCATCACGGCATTGACCGTGTCCTCCACGGCATAGAGACCGCCGCGGTTGGCCTTGTAGCCGTGGGCTTTGGTGATGATGCCGAAGTAGTCCTGGAGGAGGTCGATCTGATGGGGGGCAAGGTCGTAGAAGTAGCCACCACCGGAGATGCTGGACTGGAGACGCCAGGGCAGCGAGCCAGTCTGGGCGTCTTGGGGCTTGGGGGGAGCGATGAGGCGTACCTGTACGGTCATGATCTTGCCCAGCACGCCACTGTTGATGAGGGTCTTCACCTTCTTGAAATAGGGGAGGTAGCGGCGGTAGTAGGCCACATAGCAGCGCACGCCTGTCTGCTCGGAGATATGGTTGATGCGGATGCAGTCCTCATAGCTTGCGGCGAGGGGCTTCTCGACGTAGCACGGTTTGCCGGCACGCATGGACATGATGGCAAACGTGGTGTGGGCGGCAGGAGGTGTGGCGACATAGATGGCATTGATGTCGGGGTCGAGGATCAGCTCCTGCGGGTCGGTGTACCACTTGCGGACATGGTGTCGCTCCGCATACGATCGCGCTTTGGTCTCGTTGCGGCTGAAGACGGCCTCGACATGAGAACCTTCCACCTCGTTGAAGGCGGGGCCGGACTTTTTCTCCGTCACCTCGCCGCATCCTATGATGCCCCATCTGACTTCTTTCATCTTGCCTAAGTATTTGTTCGTAGCGTGGCGTGTGGATAGGAAGGAAGGGGTGGGGTGCTGCATGGAAAAGGCCCCTCTCCTCGTACCGTTGGCCACAGAATAGGTGCAAAATTACACATTTTCCCTCAATCAGCCACGCGTGGCCGTAATTTTTTGTAACTTTGCAAGTGTTAGGCTGCATTCGGCCATTTGAAAACACGTTTTCATAGGCTCGTTTGCACTACTTCTTATTAAAAAAAATAGAACGCAAGATGATAATAAAGAAAGCCGAATACACGATCTCCTCGCCGCGGGAGAGTATGTGTCCGAAGGACACCAAGCCCGAGTTTGCCTTTATCGGACGATCCAATGTGGGCAAGTCGAGTCTGATCAATATGCTCACCAACCGCAAGGCTTTGGCCAAGACGTCGTCGAAGCCGGGCAAGACCTTGCTCATCAACCACTTCATTATCAACAACGAGTGGTATCTGGTGGACCTTCCGGGCTATGGCTACGCCCAGGGGTCGAGCACGAAGTCGTCGCAACGCCGCCTGGAGCAGATGATCGCGGGCTATATCCTCCAGCGCAAACAACTCGTCAACCTCTTTGTCCTCATCGACATCCGCCACGAGCAGCAGCGCATCGACCGCGAGTTTGTCGACTGGCTGGGCGAGAGCGGGGTGCCGTTTTGTATCGTCTTCACCAAGTCGGACAAGTTGACGGCTGGCAAGGCGCGGGCCAATGCGGAGCAATGGATGCACGCCCTGAAGGACCGCTGGGAGTCGCTGCCCCCTTACTTCATCACGAGCTCGTCGAAGCACGAGGGAGGCGAGGCCGTGCTCGACTATATCGAGCAGTGCATCCACATGGATGAGGCTGCTGCGGAGGACGCTGCGGAGGACGCTGCAGAGGTTGCTGCTGATGTCGCTGCTGAGGCTGCCCCGAAGGACGCCGTGAATGATGCAGCAGAGGACGCTGCGAAGGACGCTGCCGAGGCGGAGAACGCGACGGAGGCAGAATAATCATACGATCATCAAGAACCAGTCAGACTATGGAATCATATTTGGACGTCCAGCATCTCACGAAGAGTTTTGGAGAGAAGGTGCTTTTCGACGACATGAGTTTCTCGGTGTCGGAGGGACAGAAGGTGGGGCTCGTGGCGCGCAACGGCACGGGCAAATCGACCCTGCTCTCTATCCTCCACGGCGACGAGGGCTACGACGCGGGACAGATCGTCTATCGCAACGACATCCGCGTGGGGTATCTGGAGCAGACGCCGCATTTCAATCCTACGGACACCGTCCTCGACGCCTGCTTCAACCACGAGGGCAATCCCGAGAAGGTGCTGCGGGCCAAGCAGGTGCTGACGCAGTTGCGCATCGAGGACCTGGAGCAGAAGCTGGGCGAACTGAGTGGTGGACAGTTGAAGCGGGTGGCCCTGGCCAACGTGCTGCTGCTGGAGCCCGACTTTCTAATCCTCGACGAGCCGACCAACCACCTCGACCTCGAGATGATAGAATGGTTGGAGGGCTATCTGCGGCGAGGTAACAAGACGCTGCTGATGGTGACGCACGACCGCTACTTCCTTGACGAGGTGTGCAACCTGATCCTGGAGATCGACGACGAGACGATCTATACCTACCGCGGCAACTACTCCTACTATCTGGAGAAGCGCCAGGAGCGCATCGATAACGCGCGGGCGGAGATAGCAAGGGCCAACAACCTGTACAGAAAGGAACTGGACTGGATGCGCCGGCAGCCACAGGCGCGCGGACACAAGGCGCGCTACCGAGAGGAGGCGTTCTACGACCTGGAGGCGAAGGCAAAGCGCAGGATCGAGGAGCGCCAGATGCGTCTGAAGAGCTCGAGCGTCTACATCGGCAGCAAGATCTTTGAGTGTCAGTATGTGTCGAAGGCCTTTGAACGGGCCGACGGCACGCAGAAGGTGATCCTGAAGGACTTCTACTACAACTTCGCGCGCTTCGAGAAGATGGGCATCGTGGGCAAGAACGGCACGGGAAAATCGACCTTCGTCAAGATGCTGCTGGGCAAGGTGGAGCCCGACGGAGGACGTTTCGACATCGGCGACACCGTGCGCTTCGGCTATTTCTCGCAGGAGGGACTGCAGTTTCGCGAGGACCAGAAGGTGATCGACATCGTCAAGGACATCGCCGACTACATCGACCTCGGCGGCGGACGCCACATGACGGCATCGCAGTTTCTCAACTACTTCCTCTTTCCGCCCGAGATGCAGCACAACTACGTGGCGAAACTCAGTGGTGGCGAGCGGAGAAAGCTCTATCTCTGCACGGTCTTGATGCGCAATCCCAACTTCCTCGTGCTCGACGAGCCGACCAACGACCTCGATATTCAGACGCTCCAGGTGCTGGAGGAGTATTTGCAGGACTTTCCAGGCTGCGTGATCGTGATCTCCCACGACCGCTACTTCACCGACAAGGTGGTGGACCATCTACTGGTCTTCCATGGCGAGGGCGACATTCAGGACTTTCCGGGCAACTACACGCAGTATCGTGACTACCAGAAGCTCAAGAGCAAGGAGGAGGACGACCGCCGTCAGGAGGAGAAGAAGCCGAAGCGCGAACGGGCCGACTACCGCAACGAGACGCGCCGGAAGATGACCTACAAGGAGAAGATGGAGTTTGAGCGGCTGGAGAAGGAGATGGGCGAGCTGGAGAAGGAGCGCGAGCAACTGGAGGCTGCCCTCTGTTCGGGAACGCTCTCCATCGACGAACTGACGGAGAAGAGCAAGCGGCTGCCCGAGGTCAAGGAGTTGATTGACGAGAAGGAAATGCGCTGGCTGGAGCTGTCGGAGATCGGCGGCTGAGCAACACGGACAACGCTTTGCAAAAGAAAAACCCGTCGCGCGGTACTCTAAGGGCTGTGCGACGGGTTGTTTTATCTATGTTTGGGGTCATAGGTTGCATTCGTATGAAAAGGGGAGGACTCTTTAGCGGTGTCCGCCAAAGGATCCGTGGGATCCGCCAGAGTTGCCGCCACCACGGGGGCTGCCACTACGCGGACTGCTCGGCGTGGGGCGAGAGGGACGGGTCGGCGCAGTGAAGGTGGAACGCGGCTGACTGGGGTTGGATCGGGAACCACCAAAGGAGCGCGGCGAACTGGGAGAAGTGCGCTGAACGCCCGTGGCGGGACCATACTGGCCGCTGCCGTTGTATCTTCTCGACGCTGAGGGCCGCTGCTGCGAACCATTGGGGTTGGGGCGTCTCACCGTCGTGCGGGTGCTGCTTTCGCGGCGACCTTGTACGCTGCCGTAGGGCTGGCTGCCGTTGTACGGGCGATGGTCCTGGCCGCCGTAGGAGGGACGGTCGGTCTGACTGCCAAAGGAGGGGCGGTCGTGCTGATTGCCAGCCACCATGCGGCCGTCGCGATATCTGTAGCCATGGCCGAAGTCGCCACGACCGAAACCGTCGCGCATTCCGCCACGAGGACCGGGACCGCCATAGTGGCGACCGTGGTACCAGCTGCGGCCTCCGTTGTGATGCCAGGCGTGGGCGCCACGATAGACACCGTAGAAGGTGGGGCGGCCGAAATAGTAGTAGTCGCGGTGGGGATAGCGGGCGTAGATGGCGAAGTGCCAGCAGCCGGTGTCCCAATAGAGCGGGCGATAGAAGTAGGCGGCGTCGCAGAAGGCGCGATACTGCCACTCCAGGAGGACGTAGCTCATGTCGAGGTTGCGCCACCGCCAGTAGTTGCCGGCAAGGTCATCCACCGTGTTGATGCTCATCAAGTAGTCGAGGTTGATCTCGTAGGCGGCTTCATATTGCGCTTCGCTGAGGTTCAACTCGTAAGCCATCTTGTCGGTCAGGAACAATGCCTGCTGGCGTGCTTGCTCGTAGCTCATGGCGCTGGACGGCAAGGCGAGCAGGAGCAGGGCAGCCATGGTGAACAATAACTTCTTCATCTTTATTCCTTGATTAAAATGTTAGACTTCCGTTTGATGTGACCCTTTCTTTGGGTTCACGATGCAAAATAACGAAGAAAAAACGAGCCTTGCAAAGGATTTTCCCTAACTTGGCGGGGATTTCCCCTATCGTTGTCGAGAGCGCGGGATGTGGCGTGGAGGCTAAATAAGGTGAAATGGGCAGCGTTTATTTGCCTATCTCGATGAAAAAATGTAATTTTGCAAACCGTAATCAGAGAATCAGGAATCGCATTTTAGTATGAAACTATCCAACAGATTGGCTTTGCTCGCACTTCTCCTGCTCCTTCCGCTGACGCTCTGCGCACAGAAGAAGCAGATACAGACTGCGCGCGACCAGGTGAAGTCGGGCAAGGACCTCGCCAAGGCCGTCGCCTCGATGCAGGGACTGCTGAGCGATTCCGCCAACCGTCAGAACCCGCGTATCTGGCTGGTGCTCTGCGACGCGCTGAAGGCGCAGTATGAGCAGAGCAACGAGCGCCTCTACCTCAAGCAGGCCACGGACACGACGACGATCTTCTCGCTGACGATGCGCCTCTTCGAGACGCTCTCGGCTTTCGACAGTCTCGACGTGAGGCCCGACAGCAAGGGAAGGGTGCGCGCCGAGCACAGGGAGCGCCATGCGGCCTTCCTCCACTCCATCCGCCCCAATCTCTTCAACGGCGGCGTCTTCTACACCCGCAAGCGCCAGTATGTCGAGGCCTACCGCTTTTACGAGACCTATATCCAGAGCCAGAACTGGCCCATCTTCACAGGCTACGACTATGCGGACCGCGACCCGCTGCTGCCTCATGCCGCCTACTGGGCGATGTACTGTGGCTACAAACTGGGGGCAGCGGATCAGATCATCCGCTACCAGGACTTGGCGGAGCGCGACACGAGCATGCTCAACTTCGTCAGGCAGTATCAGGCCGAGGCCTACCTGCTCCAGGGGGACTCGACGCGCTACGTGGAGGCCCTTCGGGACGGTTTCGACCGCTATCCCAACTTCTCCTTCTTCTATCCGAGGCTGATCGCCTACTATGAGCGCCACGGCGACCACGACTCGTCGCTGGTGGTGGCAGACCGGGCGCTGGAGGCCGACTCCACGAGTGTGCTCTTCCGGTTGACGAAGGGATCGATACTCCTCAACCTGGGCCGCTACGACGACTGCATCGCGATTTGCAAGGGACTGCTGGAGCAGAACGACTCGCTGGCGGACGCCCATTTCTATATCGGACTGGCCTACTTCAACCAGGCCATCGACTTGGACATCGTGGAGCAGCGGCACCGAGAGAAGCGACAGGAGATCACGAGGCTCTACAAGGAGGCGCTGCCCTACCTGGAGCGCTACCGGGCCTTGGCCCCCGACCAGCGAAACCGCTGGCTGCAGCCGCTCTACACGATCTACCTGAAGCTCAATATGGGGGAGGAGTTTGACGAGATCAACAAACAATAACCGAATCAGAACAACAGAACAAAGATGAACAAGATACATACGCTGGCCGACCGTATCGGCATCACGCTGACGCCGATGCAGGAGACCGTGGCCGACCGATTGCTCCATACGGACCGCAACGTCGTGGTCCTCTCGCCGACGGGATCGGGCAAGACCTTTGCCTATCTGCTGCCGCTGGTGGCCATGATCGACGCGACGCGGCAGGAGGTGCAGGCCGTGGTTGTGGTGCCGGGACGCGAGTTGGCGCTGCAGTCGCAGCAGGTGCTGGAGTCGATGCGCACGGGACTGCGCTCGATGGCGGTCTATGGCGGTCGCCCCACGATGGAGGAGCACCGCAAGATGCGCGAGGTGCGCCCGCAGGTGGTCTTCGGCACGCCGGGCCGTCTCAACGACCATATCGACAAGGGCAACCTGGAGGCGGAGACCGTGGGCGTGCTGGTCATCGACGAGTATGACAAATGTCTCGAAATGGGATTCCAGGCCGAGATGAGCCGTCTCGTGACGAGTCTGCCGGCAGTGCGCCGCAAGGTCCTGCTCTCGGCGACAAGGGCCGAGGAGGTGCCAGCCTTCATGCGCAATGCCTTGAAGGGTGCCCCCGAGGTGGTCGATTTCCTGCCTGACGACGAGGTGGTCTCCGATCGCGTACTAATAAATAAGGTGAGAAGCGAGGAGCGCGACAAGTTGCCCGCCCTGCTGCAGTTGCTCTGCCAGTTGGGCGAGGGTAAGACGGTGGTCTTCCTCAACTATCGTGACGCCGTGGGCCGCGTGGCCGACTACCTGGCCGAGGCGGGTTTCGACGTGAGCAGCCTCCATGGCGGACTGGACCAGCGGGAGCGCGAGCAGGCGGTCTATCGCTTTGCCAACGGAAGCGCCAACGTGCTGGTGAGCACAGACCTGGCGTCCCGCGGACTCGATATCCCCGACATCAGCTATATCATTCACTATCATCTGCCCGAGACCGAGGAAGCCTATATCCACCGCACGGGCCGCACGGCGCGCTGGGACAAGCAGGGCGCTACCTTCTTCCTGCTGGGTCCCGATGAGGAGTTGCCCGCTTATGTCGAGGCCGAGATCCACGACTACCAGCTTGACGGCGGTCAGCATCCCGTGCCCCGGGCCACGATGGCTACCTTGTATATAGGAAAAGGCAAGAAAGACAAGGTCTCGAAGGGCGATATCGTGGGTTTCCTCTGCAAGAAGGGCGGACTCAAAGCCACGGAGATCGGACGCATCGACGTGATGCAGCGTTATGCCTATGCCGCAGTGGCAAAAAGTAAACTCGCTACGGTTCTCAAAATGACAAGTGGAGAGAAAATCAAGGGAATCCGTACGGTAGTGGAGGAAATCAAGTGAAACGCGTGACCAAATGTAAACTGTGCTGGGGCGCAACACGGCCTGTCCCCATGTCGCAGCTTACAGTTTGATTGATAAAAAACGCTAAAATATTTGGCCGTGTGGAAATAAAGCAGTAAATTCGCAGTCGAAACATCAATCAATTCAATTAATACTTTAGAGATGAAGAAGTACAATTTCTATGCAGGCCCGTCGCTTCTGCCGCGCGAGGCCGTCGAGAACACTGCAAAGCAGATCCTGGATTTCAACGGTATGGGCGTATCTTTGATGTGCGTTAGCCACCGTAGTCCGGCTTTCCAGGCCGTTATGGACGAGACCGTCGCTCTCATCAAGGAGCTGCTCGACATCCCCGAGGGCTACTCAGTGCTCTTCCTTGGTGGCGGTGCTTCTACGCAGTTCATGCAGATCCCTGCCAACTTCCTGATCAAGAAGGCTGCCTATGTCAACACGGGTGTGTGGGCAAAGAAGGCCCTCAAGGAGGCTAAGCTCTTCGGTGAGGTGATCGAGGTTGCCTCTTCAGCTGCCGACAACTACAGCTACATCCCCAAGAACTACGACGTTCCTGCTGACGTGGACTACCTCCACGTCACGACCAACAATACGATCTACGGTACGGAGCTCCTCAAGGACCTCGACGTCAATGTGCCGATGATCGCCGATATGTCTTCTGATATCATGAGCCGCCCGGTCGATGTGTCTAAGTACAAGGCTATCTACGGTGGTGCTCAGAAGAACATGTCTATGGCCGGTGTCACCTTCGTGATCGTCAAGGACGACGAGCTGGGCAAGGCTCCGCGCGAGTTGCCTACGATGGTCGACTATCGCACCCACGTGGACAAGGGCTCTATGTTCAATACGCCTCCTGTGGTGCCTATCTACTCTCTGCTTGAGACGGTTCGTTGGGTGAAGGCCCAGGGTGGTGTCAAGGAGATGGAGCGTCGCGCTATCGAGCGTGCTGACATCCTTTACGGAGAGATCGACCGCAACAAGTTGTTCCGTGGTACCGTCGCCGAGGAGGATCGTTCTCGCATGAACATCTGCTTCGTCATGAACGACGAGTACAAGGAGCTGGAGAAGCCGTTCTTCGACTTCGCTACCGAGCGTGGCATGTTGGGTATCAAGGGTCACCGTTCAGTCGGTGGTTTCCGTGCTTCTTGCTACAACGCTATGTCTGTCGAGGGTGTTCAGGCACTCGTCCAGGCTATGAAGGACTTCGAGGCACAGCACTAATTTTTAGAAAACATGAGTGAGACGGGGGAGCAGCAGTTTCCCTGTCTCCTTATTATAACAGACTTATATAATCAATACATTCAATGAAAGTTTTAATTGCAACTGCTAAGCCGTTCGCAGCTGAGGCTGTACAGGGCATCAAGAAGGAATTTGAGGGCACGGGCCACGAGGTAGTGCTCCTGGAGAAATATGAGACCAACGAGCAGCTCCTCGACGCTGTCAAGGACGTGGACGCCATGATCGTTCGCTCCGACAAAATCACCGCTGAGGTCCTCGATGCTGCCAAGAACTTGAAGATTGTCGTTCGCGCTGGTGCCGGCTTCGATTCTATCGACTGCCAGTATGCCAAGGAGAAGAACGTCGTCGTCGAGAACACGCCGGGTCAGAACGCCAACGCCGTGGCTGAGCTCGTGATGGGTATGCTCGTCTATGTGGCTCGCAACCACTTCAATGGCAAGTCTGGCCATGAGCTCATGGGCCGTCGTCTCGGTCTGCTCGCTTTCGGTAATGTCGGTCGCAACGTGGCCCGCATCGCCAAGGGCTTCGGCATGGAGGTGTCTGCTTACGACGCTTTCGTTCCCGCTGAGGCTATCGAGAAGGAGGGTGTACACGCTTGCAAGGACCAGAAGGAGCTCTTCGAGATCAGCGACGTGCTTTCTCTCCACATCCCCGCTACGCCGGAGACCATCAAGAGCATCAACTATGACATGGTCAACCTGATGCCGAAGGGTGGTATCCTCGTCAACGCTGCCCGCAAGGAGGTGATCGACGAGGAGGGCCTGCTGAAGCTGATGAACGAGCGTGAGGATCTCCGCTACATCGCCGACATCATGCCCGACATGGACGAGGAGTTCAAGAAGTTTGGCACACGCTACTTCGCTACGCCGAAGAAGATGGGTGCTCAGACCGCTGAGGCCAACATCAACGCTGGTATCGCTGCTGCCCGTCAGATCAACGCCTTCTTCACGGATGGCTGCACCAAGTTCCAGGTAAATAAGTAATCATCTTTTTTTAATAGTCCCCTTTTCCCTGTTCTTGCGAGCGGGGGAATGGGGCGTTTTTTTTCAATATTTTATATGGCAATTATTAAACCGTTCAAGGGCGTTCGCCCACCGAAAGAATATGTAGAGCGTGTAGAGTCGCGTCCTTACGACGTCCTCGATTCAGACGAGGCTCGCGCCGAGGCTGGTGACAACGAGATGAGTCTCTACCACATCATCAAGCCGGAGATCAACTTCCCCGAGGGCACCTCTGAGTACGACCCGCGCGTCTATGAGAGCGCCAAGGAGCACTTCAAGATGTTCCAGGAGAAGGGATGGCTCGTCCAGGACAAGGAGGATCACTACTACATCTACGCTCAGACGATGAACGGCCACACGCAGTATGGTCTCGTCGTGGGCGCCTATGTGGAGGACTACATGAATGGCGTGATCAAGAAGCATGAGCTCACCCGCCGTGACAAGGAGGAGGACCGCATGAAGCACGTTCGCGTCAACGACGCCAACATCGAGCCGGTCTTCTTCGCCTATCGCGACAACCAGACCCTCATCGACCTCTGCAACCGCTACGCTCAGACGGAGCCGGAGTATGACTTCATCGCTCCGATCGACGGTTTCCGCCACCAGTTCTGGGTGATCAGCGACAAGAACGACATCGATACCATCACCAAGGAGTTTGCCGAGATGCCGGCTCTCTACATCGCCGATGGTCACCACCGTTCTGCTGCTGCTGCCCTCGTAGGTGCTGAGAAGGCTAAGCAGAACCCCAACCACACGGGCAAGGAGGAGTACAACTACTTCATGGCTGTCAGCTTCCCCGCAAGCCAGCTGACGATCCTCGACTACAACCGCGTCGTTCGCGACCTCAATGGTATGTCTTCTGAGGAGTTCCTCTCTGCACTGCAGGTCAACTTCACGGTAGAGGACAAGGGCACGGAGATTTACAAGCCGGCTCGCCTCCACGAGTTCTCACTCTATCTCGACGGCCACTGGTACGCCCTCAACGCCAAGGAGGGTACCTACGACGACAACGATCCTATCGGCGTGCTCGACGTAGATATCTCCAGCCGTCTGATCCTCGACGAACTGATGAACATCAAGGATCTCCGCTCTGACAAGCGTATCGACTTCGTCGGTGGTCTCCGTGGCCTCGGCGAGTTGAAGCGTCGTGTCGATAGCGGCGAGATGCGCTGGGCTCTGGCTCTCTATCCAGTCTCAATGAAGCAGATCATGGACATCGCCGACAGTGGCAACATTATGCCGCCGAAGGCCACATGGTTTGAGCCGAAACTCCGCTCTGGCTTGGTTATCCACAAGTTGGAGACAGAGGATTGATCATCTTTTTGATGATTAATGATTAATAGATTGTTTAGTCCGCAGTCCTCTCTCTTGGGGCTGCGGATTTTTTCCAATCTCTAATTTTACAGAATGGCAGATACCTACAAGACCGTTTCCAAGGAAGTCTGCGAGGGATTTTATTCCGAAAAGCGGAGCAAGTTTCTCGCCTTTGTGCATCATGTTGACTCTGTCGATGAGGCTATGGCCATCGTCAAGGAGTATAGGAAGAAATACTATGATGCGCGCCACTGTTGCTATGCCTACGTCCTGGGATCGGACCGTGCTGATTTCCGTGCCAACGACGACGGCGAACCTTCCTCTACGGCGGGCAAGCCCATCCTTGGCCAACTCAACCGGCTGGAGCTCACTGATGTCCTGGTCGTGGTCATCCGCTATTATGGTGGCGTCAACCTGGGCACGGGAGGACTTATCGTGGCCTACCGCACGGCGACGGAGGACGCACTTTCCAAGGCCGTCATAGAAGAAAAATTTGTGGAGGAGCGCATCACCTATCGTTTCACCTATCCGATGATCAATGCCGTCATGCGGGTGGTCAAGGAGACGGGAGCGCGTATCGTCAGCCAGTCTTTCGACAACGACTGCGAGATTGTCCTCTCCATTCGCCAGAGTCTGGCCGAAGGCCTTCAGGCGCGCTTGGACAAACTCTCCTTTGAATAAATCGCAGTAATCATCAAGTATGGAGTAGTTTCTCTATTCCCTCTTGTATATCATCGTACTGGTGGTACTCATTGCGATCGCTATCCCCATTATTGGCACCATCTTGGGCATCTTGTTGGTGTTCTTCGGCAGTTGCTATGACGATTTCACGGGGTCGCACGATTTCTTTATGTGGTGGTTCAGTTAATTTCTCCATTTTTTTGGCCCATACATTTGGTCGTTACAAATAAAGTGTTTACCTTTGCATGAGAAATAGATAGTTAGTGGGTGCGAAGTCTAGGAGTTTTACTCTTATTGCCCCGCAAGCATTATCAATCAAAGGGGTGACTTCTCCTTCAAAAGGGTTTGGCTTCTCCTTCAAAAGGTGTTACTTCTCCTTCAAAAGAGTGGACTGATCTCTCATCCAGGTTGACTGATCCCTTGAAGAGGTTGACAGATCTCTCAAAGAGGTTGTTGACAGGATCTCACAAAGGGCTGGCGACAGTTCTGTCTTAATGAGCAGAAAGAGTTTCCACCCGTAGTTTTTGGAAAGTTGGCAGAGTGACCGAATGCGCTGGACTCGAAATCCGGTATACCCATTACGGGTATCGGGGGTTTGAATCCCTCACTTTCCGCTGAATTTGGAAGGGTTTTTGCCCTTCCTTTTTTGCTTTTTTACGGCTTAAATGATTAATTTTTAAGCGTTTACGATTTTATTTCTTTTGACTTGTGTACATGCTTAGAGAAATAGAAATCAATCAAGAAATATAGAAAGTTATGGAGAAGTTTCCGAGTTTTAGCTGGTGCATTGACAGAAGGAAGACGCTGGCAAAGACGGGTGTGGCAAGTGTGGAGATGCGCGTGACGTATATGCGGAAGAGCAAGGTGATGGCTACATGGGCGTCAGCTGGTGGCCGTGATCGGCAACGAGCGGAAGGCGAGAGGCAAGGCCGGCTGGCGTCTGCCGTGGGGAGTAGGACCGGCGCTTTGTACTTAAACCTAAACCGCCATTGGTGCTCTGTAGAAGAACCAGTGGCGGTTTCGTATTATGGGCGACTACAGGAGTCTTGTCTCAAAATCTCCAGCATCTTGGTCTGCAACACTACTCTCTCGCTTTGCTTCGCAACGTAAAGATCGTACTGTGTCTGAATATTTATAAGAAATTCTGCAGAAATGCCGAGGGCGTTTCCTATCAATAATGCCATCTCGGGTGTCAGTGCACGCTTCCCTTTTATGACGTCATTCAGATTGGATTTCTGTATGCCAGTGAGCTTGGACAATTCGCTCTGCTTCATGTTGCGTGCAGCGAGCTCGTCCTTAATCACCTCGCCCACATGAGTTGCCTCAAATGGCACCGCCTGATTAAAACTATACTTAGTCATAATGATGTGATATTTCTAATAATTCTATTTCCGTAATAACAATGCTTCCATCAAGTGGAGAACTTTTGAAGATCAATCTCCAAGCGCCATTGCAACGCACCGACTCTTGTCCTTTCCTGTCGCCATGCAACGCTTCGTAATTTAACCCTTTCAAGCGGAAGAGGTCTTCGATTCGCCGGGCAGCCTTCATGTAGTCAACGGCTTTCTTGTACCCCTTTATCACTTGAACGGGCAATCTCCTGTATCTCTTGCTTGATGTTTTGCCATTTTCATATAATTCGAGTAACGCTTCGTCTTCTGATGTTATGTTCATTGATGTGCGGCCAAGTTTTGACGGTTCAAAGATAGTGTTTTTATTTTGGTTATCAAAATTGATAACGGATTATTATTGCGTTTATAGGTATTTTTAACGAATGGAGCATTAGATAGTAACTATTCAGCAATAGTGTAGGCACGCACCTCCTACCATCCTATAACGACAGG
>OHEU01000162.1_pt1 | contig 44744 bp, 48 predicted proteins | sample 1567341 | NCBI WGS metagenome assembly OHEU01 (sample SAMEA3879524, study PRJEB24766) | human gut metagenome | biome: human-associated habitat; feature: feces | place: USA | collected 1985/1987 | reverse complement strand
ATATTCAAGATTGTCGGCTTGATTTTTTCCAAATTTTAAATGGTGTTTAGTATAAACCTTAATGGGAGGAATTTTAAAATGAAAGAAATGAGCAAGGATGCAAAGATCGAGACCAAATGCCTGCACGCAGGCTATTCGCCAAAGAACGGCGAGCCGCGCGTTGTGCCTATCGTACAGAGCACAACTTATGTCTATGATTCTACGGACGATGTTGCCGCTGTTTTTGACGACCCTACAAAGAGCCTTATCTACTCACGCTTTGAAAACCCCACGACCGATGCGGTCGAAAAGAAGATAGCCGCTCTCGAGGGCGGTGCTGCGGCTATGTGTACATCAAGCGGTCAGGCGGCTTCGCTCTTGTCTATCCTCAATATTCTCGAAGCAGGCGACAGCTTTATCGCTTCATCGGCGATTTACGGCGGAACGATAAATCTCTTCGGCTTCACGCTCAAAAGAATGGGCATCGAGTGTATATGGGTGAACTCCGATGCGAGCGAGGACGAGATCAACGCCGCATTCAAGGACAACACTAAGGCTGTTTTCGGCGAAACTATCGCAAACCCTGCACTCAACGTATTCGATATCGAAAAATGGGCAAACTGCGCTCACGCACACGGCGTTCCGCTCATCGTTGACAATACATTCGCAACGCCTATCCTTTGCAGACCTATCGAATGGGGCGCAGATATCGTTGTACACTCCACCTCTAAGTATATGGACGGTCATGCAGTTCAGGTCGGCGGCGTTATCGTTGACAGCGGCAAATTCAACTGGGCGAACGGAAAGTTCCCTTGTATGACCGAACCCGATGAAAGCTACCACGGCATTGTTTATACTGAGAAATACCCTGCCGCACCTTATATCACAAAGGCAAGAATGCAGCTTATGCGTGATTTCGGCTGCTATCCCGCAGCAAATTCATCGTTCCTGCTCAATCTCGGACTGGAAACACTTGCGGTAAGAATGCCGAAATACTGCGAGAATGCACTCAAAGTCGCAAAATTCCTCCAAACGAGCGATAAGGTCGAGAGTGTGTTCTATCCTGCGCTTGAAGGCAACAAATATAAGGCTCTCGCAGATAAGTACCTCCCACTCGGCACGAGCGGCGTAATTTCCGTTTCGATAAAGGGCGGCAGAGATAACGCAGTTAAGTTTATGGACAGCTTAAAACTCGCATCGAACGAGGTACACGTTGCCGATATCCGTACCTGCGTACTTCACCCTGCGTCCGCAACGCACAGACAGCTCTCCGATGAACAGCTCGCCGCAGCAGGCATCGATGGCGGACTTATCCGTCTTTCGGTCGGACTTGAAAATGTTGACGACATCATCGCAGATGTAAAGCAGGCGCTGGACAATATTTAATTCGTAATGCGTAATTCGTAATGCGTAATTGTTTTGTTCCGTAAGATTTTGCTGAATATCGAATTTTGTAGGGGCGGATTTATATCCGCTCCTTTTGGTTATCATAAAAAAACACGCAAAGTTGCAGCTCTGCGTGTTTTCTTTTTGGTGAATTTAGTGGGTTCATCAACTATTCATTTCTGCGACCATTATATCCCAGAAATGAAATATAGTATTGTCAAGAACTTTGAATTTATTCCATAAAATAAGATCAGACACTGTTTTATTGAATATTGTAAAAATGTTATCAAAAAGGCGAAGATATAGAATCCGTTCCTACAAAAGCAGAATTTTCAGCGTAAACTCCCGAATCGAAAATAATTCCGCATTCCGAATTCATAATTCCGAATTTTACTTAATGTTTCCCTCCAGAAGAGTTATCTTCCTGCTCAGAACCGCATTTTTGTAGTCAAGATAAGACTTTATCGGCGTTTCCGTAAGGATTCCGCCGCCGAAGTATCTTTCGGTCGTGCTGTGTGAGTCCGAGCCTGCCGTTTCGGGGAGATCGTACCACTCGGCGTAGGTCTTTGCACGCTTGTTGAAGTCTTTGTTGAAGTGCGAAGCGTTTATTACCTCGACAGCATCAACGTTGTGCGGACAGAGCGTGAAACGCTTGATATAGTCAACATCACGGAACGGGTGCGCCTGCACAACGAAAAATCCGCAGCTTCGGCAGTAGTTGAGAACGTCCGTTATCTCGTAATTCACATCGAGAATGTTTCCGTTTTCGATGAGCCACTGCTTGTCTGCGCCGTAAATGAGAAAATCCGCGCCGTAAAAGGTGTATTCGACACCGAAAAACACGTCCAGACCTATCCTGTCGCCGTGCGCCTTGGCATTTTCATAGCCCTTGCAGTAAAGCCCGATGCGTTCTTTCCACGGGATGTCTCTCGGAACGGCGGAGTTGCCGTTGAAAAAATGGTCGGTGATGAAAATTCCGTCGTAACCCTCGTCCTTGTATTTCTGAGCCATCTCCGCGCCCGTTGACATTCCGCAGCCGCTCGCCTCGGAGGTGTGACAGTGGGTTTCGTATTTGTACATTTTACTCTTCCTTTCCGCAAAGGGCAATGATCGCATTTGCGTAAATTTCAGCATTCATAAGCAGACTTTCTTCCCTGATGAACTCGTCTGCGCCGTGCATATTGTTCTCATCACCGGGAAATTCCGCGCCGAATGCAACGCCGTTCTCGGTCTCGTGGACGTAAGTTCCGCCGCCGATAGCGATAGGCTCGCCCTTTTCGCCGGTGACGCTTTCATAAACGTTAAGAAGCGTTTTTACGAAGCCGCTTTCCGCCGAAACGTGGTGAGGTTCGCTCTGCATAATGGGTTCAGCGCTTACGCCGACAGCCTTTGCCGCATTTTCAAGCTTTGAGAGTATGCCCTCGCAGCTTTCGCAGACGGGGAAGCGGATATCCTGCGTGCAGACAAGCTTCCCGTCTGAAATTTCAGCCATGCTCAAAACAGTTGTAGCTGCACCCGATATCCCGTCCGAGCATTTTATTCCGCAGCCTGCACCGTTCGTTTCGCCAAACGGGAAAAGTGCCGCAAATGCCTTTGCTTCTTCAACATCACATTCTGCAAGAAGCCTTAAAAGTGCGGTCAGAGCGTTCGTTCCAAGCTCGGGTGTCGAAGCGTGTGCGCTCCTGCCGTGAGCGGAAATGTTGGTAAGCCCGTTTTCTTCGGTCATATCAAATTTTACTTCGGGTGCAAGTTTTTCAGCCGCCTTGCGGAGCGTTTCGGCAGGATTTTTCACCTGTGCCTTTGCAGCCTCGGGAACAGCGTTCACCATTGCGCCGCCGCTTATCGAAACAATCTTTTCACACTTATGAGAAAGTCTTATGCGCATCATACCCTTTTCGATGTTTATGAGCGGATAAGAGCCGTCGGGCGTGAAAAGCAGCGGAGGAAAGCTTTCTTTTTTTCGGTAATATTCCATATCGGCAGAGCCGTTTTCCTCGTTGCTGCCAAGGATAAGGCGAACGTTCTTGTCGATCGTAAAGCCAAGCTCCTTTACACACCGCATAGCATAAAGTGCCGCTATCGCAGGACCTTTATCGTCTATCGCACCCCGTCCGAAAAGCTTTCCGTCCTCGGCTGTAAGCTCGAACGGAGGCTTTGTCCAGCCGTTTCCCTCGGGAACGACATCAAGGTGACAAAGTATGCCGAGGTGCTTTTCGCCGTTGCCGAACAGGTCTGCGGAGATCGCATAGTTATCGCAGTTATGCGTGACAAAACCATACTTTCGGCAGATGTCCTCGGCTTTGCGGAGAGCCTTGACGTTGTTTTCACCGAAAGGACAGCCCTCGGACGGCTCGGACATAACGGAGGGGATTCTTATAAGCTCCGCAAGGTCGGCGACCATTTCGTCACGCTTTGATGTGATGTAGTTTTTTATCATTTCTTTTCTGTTCATAAATTTCCTCCCAATATCGGTTCATTACCACAAATATAGTCTACGGCGACCGAACAAACTAAGTCCGTGGAAATTACTTTTTTACGCAAAAACGAGCGCAGCAAAGCGGAGCGTGGTACGAATTGCCCGCAGGGGCATCCCACAAATACAAGTTGTACGGCGACCGAACAAACTAAATCCGTGGAAATTACTTTTTTACGCAAAAACGAGCGCAGCAAAGCGGAGCGTGGCGCGAATTGCCTGCAGGGGCATCCCTGCAAAAAGGCTGCCCGTTTATGTTCGGACAGCCTTGGTTTTTTTATTTCTTTCTCTGAACTGTTCCCTGTCTGCGAGCGCTGTTTTTGGCAGGCGCAGCGGCTTTCTTCTTTGAAAAGCTCGTTGTATAGTAAGCTTCGATATTTGCGTTGGTCGCAAGCTGTATCGCGACAATAGCGCAGATAGCGATAACGACGATGAAGAATATAAGCGTTTCAAAATAGTTGTCGGGCTTTCTCTCGGTATTGAGCGCATAATTTACGCAGGTATAGACTGTATAAACAGTTTCAGCCGAGAAGAATACGCAGGAGGAAAGTCTGAAAAAGCTTGCTTTGAGCAGCATAAGGATCGCAAAAATAACTCCGCCAATTGAAGCATAAGTGATTATATTGAGGTTGTCAGGGTTGAGCTTTGTGTACATTATCAGCGAAGCCGCAATTCCGCCGATCGCCATAAGCACAAGCGAAAACAGACCTTTTTTTGCCCTCTTTACCTTTTGCTCATGCATAAGGCTCTTGTAAAGCTCGGCGCTGTTTTTCTTGTTTACGCCCTTTGGACGGGAATCGATCTCTTTCTGCAAGCGCTCCTTGATGAGCTGCTTTTCATCTCGGTCAAGAGCCTCCTGAGAATCGAAAGTCGCTTTCTTTTTCAGAGGAGCGGCGGCGAAGATCTCGTCCGACATTTCCTCGACCTTGGGACGGTTTCCTATCTCTTTTGCAAGGTCGTCAAGCTCCTGCTGTTTGCGCTTGTCGTCACGTTCCTGCTGTTTATAGTTATACCCCATATCACTTATCATATCCGCAGTAACTTCAACATCTTCAAGATTATGATAAGCCTCTGCTGCGGCAAGCTTTTTCGCCTTTGCAGCCTCAGCACGAGCCTGCTCCTCGTTTTCACGGATAAGCTCCTCAACTGTCTTTCCTCTGCGGTAGCCGTCGTCCCCGTCATAGCTGTCCTCTTCAACAGCGGTGGAGTGGTAGGGCGAAGCCGAATAAACAGGTTTGTCGCTTGTGGGTGTTTCGGTAACATTATCGTAAATTTCTTCGTCGTTTTCGTTAGCTTTGGGTTCTTCGGCAGGTTGTTCCTCCTGAACGGGAGCAGCCTTTTCAGCCTGTTGTTCAGCCTTTTTCGCATTGGCAAGGGCATTGAGATTTCCGCCCATTTTCTGCAGATCACGTTCAAAACGGGGAACATAGCCGCCGGTATTTGTGCCTGTATCCGTATCTATCGGGTCAAAGATATCGTTGCCGTTGTTTTCCATTAGATCAACTCCGTTTTATTCTGATAAAGCGATTGCTTCGGGGAAAATACTTGATGAGCTTTCCTGGAGGAATGTTGTGTTGACATAGCCCTGAATGGTCGCGCCGTCAAGGACTGTTATGGTAGAAGCCGTGATGTTGCCGAGGATAACAGCGTCCGTTTTGAACTCTGCCTTTCCGCCGACATCAACGTTGCCTTTGATCTTTCCGTTGAGGTCAAGGTACTGTGCGGAGATATCACCGAGGATAAGGCTGTCGCGATCCATCTGTACCTGACCCTTTGAAACGATGTTTCCCTGCATCGAAGCACCCGACATTACGGAGTTGTTGCATTCGATATCTCCGACAACTTTACCCGTAACGTTGATGTTCTTGGTGATAGTAACATCGCCCTTGACGCTTCCGTCTATATTTATATTCGCGAACGAGCGGATATTTCCGTCAATGATAGTATTTCGTGAAATGATAGTTGTTTCTTCCGTTTCGTAATAAGGCGAATCGGGTTCATTTCCTCTGAATGAGGAAGAACGCGGAGGTCTTGGAGGAGTCGGGGGAACTGAACCGCCTCCGAACGACTGGTTTAAACCGCCGAAAGACTGATTATTGCTGCCGAACGACTGACCCGAGCCGTAAGAACCGCTGTATGCACCGTTCTGTGACGATTCCTGACGTGAAGCAGCGCCGCTCTGACGTGCGAACTGCGAATACTGCGCGAATGGGCTTGCGCTCTCAGCCTTAGGAGCTTCGGGAGCAGGCTTTGGTTCTTCTGTCGGCTTTGCTGCGGCAGGAGCGATATCAAGGTCGCTGTAGTCTGCCGATGCGGTTTCTTTCTGCACCGTTTCTGCCGATTCTGGAGCAGGTGCAGCGGGTTCGGCAGGCTTTTCCGCAGGCGCGGCATCTTCAAGGTTTTTCTTGGGTGAAGGTTCAAGATAGCTGTCAAGCTCGGTCTTCTTTTTCTCTTCCGGTGACGGCTTGTTTCCGATTATTCCGTCCTTGTGGAGGACCTCCCTCAATGCTTGGTTAAAATTATCCTTAAGGCTCATTTTACGACCATTCCTTTCTTAACTTCCGAAAAAGCAGCGCTGTTTGTCTGCCGAATATATAGAGGTGACCTAAAGCAAATTAATCTACATAGGAAAAAGTAACGGGTTTAACTGTGTTGTCGAGCTGACCGAAGGTGTAGCCGTCGTTTTGGAGTGCGATGATGATATCCTCGACGGTTTTTACGGTGAGCTGCTTGTCTGCGCTGTCGTGGAGAAGCACAACAGCTTTGTGCGAAGAATTGTTTTCGATGCCGTTCAGAACATTGTTGTAAATGCTCGTCCAGGTCGCGTGAGTTGAAGCGTCCTCGCCGCTCACGTTCCAGTCATAGTATGTGAAGCCGCGGCGTGTCACCTCGGCTATGAGCTGCGGATAGATAAGGCGGTCATAATTATTGATGCTGCCGCCTGCGAAGCGCATTATCTGCGGACGAACGCCCGTTGCTTCGCTTACGCACTGATATATATTGTTCATATCCTCGAGGAAGCTTTCAACGCTCGAGTAAATATTTTCATAATCGTGTGAAATTGAGTGTATGCCTATAGTGTGACCTGCATCGGCAACGGCTTTCATTATTTCCTTTGAGCGTTCGATTTCGCCGCCCGACATAAAGAATGCTGCTTTTATATCGTATTTGTCAAGTATCGAAAGGATATCGAGAGTGTTCTCGGACGGACCGTCATCAAAGGTGAGGTAAACGGCCTTTTCGTCGTCGGTGAATTCAGCCGCAGGCTCGGCATAAAGGTCGGGGTAAAGCTGAGTATATTCGTTTGCGGTGCTGTCGCCCATGCTGCCTGCATTGCTGCTGACATTCTCGGAATTTACCGCAAATTTATCGGGATTTTCGGAAATATATTTCTCGGCAAAGCTGTCAAACTTTCCGCTCTCATTCTTGGCAAGGAAGTCAAGCACATCATCGGCGGTGTAGCCGTCCGCAGCCATGTGAAGATAGTATTCATCGAGCGAAAGATGCTCGGGCTGCTCGGCATCATCGACCGAAGCCGCTTTGACAAGCTCATCATTTTCCTTTTTCACGATCAAATACTTCACGCCGAAAAGCACGGCGCAGCCGATTATCGCCGCAAGCACAAGGATAATGACGGTATATATCAGGTGTTTAAAGAATTTTACACTTCCGAAGTACATTTTCTGGTTTTACTCCCTTTAAAACAGTTGTATGTAAAAATTTGCCAATAGAATAGAGCCGATCCTACACATTAATACTCTTTATAATAATACACTATTTTAAGTTCAATGTCAACACCGTAAATTTACAAATTAATTATATAAAAATAAGTGTTTGTGCAGATTTTGCATAAAGTTTTGGGGGAAACCAAAAAGCGCAGTTCACAAACAAGGCTTTCGGAAATCAAATTCGGTTTGCCTTTTTGATGTGAACTGCGCTTTTTACTTTTACTCGAAATCGGAAGGACTCAGCATTGCTTCGCCGAAAAGCGGCGCGGTCAGGTTGGATCTCGGTTCCGGGTTATCCTTTATCGTTCTTCCCCTTGCGACGAGGTAATCGGTGAATTCGGTGGAGATCTTATAGTTCATAGCTTCGGTTATATCGTCAAACGCTTTATCGGGTTTTCCGAGCTGATAATGCACTTCGGCGCATATTGCCGCGCTGAGCGCCCGGTGCATCGGCATTTTCGATTTTATGTGCGTTTTGGCGAGCATTTCGGCTGTGCGGAGCGATTCTGCGGCGGCTTCCCTGCTTCCGAACATCATTTCGCCGAGCGCCCTTACGGACATTGCGAAAAAGTCTGCGGTGAGGTTCTCAGTATATTGTTTTGCGTGGATATACGTATTTTCCATGCTTTCATAGTCTTTTATGCCGCAGTAGTAAAGTATCGAGGAGGAGAAATAATAGGCCGCATCAGAGTAATTCCCCGTTGAATTTGCGATATCGGTAACGCTTATCGCGTCAACTCGGTCGAGCTGTTCCTTGGCGCGGCGGAAATTGCCCGTGACAAGCGCCGTCAGCGCAAGCTCGGAACAGACCTTTGTGCGGATATTTCCTCTGCACGAAAGGTTGAGTATCTCGATATATTCGCGTCCGATGCCGTTTTTCGCGGCGGCTTTGTCGAGCTGCAAACGCATTTTCACTTCGGGGCGCTTTGTGATTATTGCGCTCAGGAAATGCGCTCCGACGGCGAGGACTGCCGCCCCTGCGATAAGGATCGGGACGAATATCCGCATATTCAGTTTGTTCGTCCCCGAAACCGAGAAAAATCCAAGCAGGATATTTATGCTGAATCCGATGCAGCAGCCGATGATAAGGAATATCCCGAACCACACGCTTACGGATTTCGCGAACATTTGAAGCTTTGCCTTTAAGTTCATTTCCCCTGTCCTTTCAGTTAAGTCTTTGTGATGCTGTGATTATGCTTTAAGTGCCGCTCTCATATCGCAGATGAGCGATTCGATGTCACTGTCAGTGTACTTTGCGCCGCTCCATATCTCATGAGCGACAACAGCCTGCCAAACGAGCATTGCCATACCGCCGATAGCCTTTATGCCGTGAGCCTCTGCGGTCTGCATAAGCTTGGTCTTATCGGGGTTGTAGATAGCATCGAAAACGCAGTCGCAGTTTGCGATAACTTCCTCCGAGACGGGGCAGTTCTCGATCTTCGGGAACATTCCTACGGGAGTTGCATTAACGAGCAGGTCGAAGTGACCCTCGATCCGGTCTGCGTAGATATACTTGAAGCGTGAGATAACGTCCTCGCCGCAGTTCTGCTTTTTAAGCTCGGAAACAACAGCCTCGGCTGTGTCCTCAAAGCCTTTGAGAACAACGACCGTGAGGTCTGCACCGTGGAGAAGAGCCTCAATAGCCATCATTCTGCCAACGCCGCCGCAGCCTATCTGGAGAACTCTGCCGCCAAGCTTTGCGCCGCCAGCTTTGAGCGCACGGAGAAAACCGTAGCAGTCGGTGTTGTAGCCGATATTCTTTCCGTCACGGTTGACAACGCAGTTCACCGAGTCGTAACGCTTTGCCGATGCGTCAAGCTCATCGATATACTTTATTATATCGACTTTGAACGGGATAGTGATATTATATCCTCTGAGCGAGTTGAGATATGAAGTCTTTTCTGCGAGCGTTTCGGGTGCATATTCGCATATTTCGTATTCAACGCCGCTCTTGCCCTCCAGCTCAAAGAGCTTTTTATGTATCGGAGGGGACATTGTGTGTTTGAGAGGATAACCTAAAATTGCGTATTTTTCCATTTTTATCATTCCTTTTCAATTAAATTAGGAATTCGGAATTAATTGTATTTCTATCAATGTTCCAAATCATACTATAATTCCGTAGGGGCGGATTCTATATCCGCCCGTTTAACGTGAAATGTCGTGAAATTGCGCAAACCGTGTTTTTTGCAGGACGGAAAAACGTCCCACCTGCGGTGCTGCAACAAATTTGCGGAGCAAAAATAATTCCGCATTCCGAATTAGTATTTAGTATATTACAAAATCAAGCATGTTTCCCGTAACGGAGACCGCGTAATTTCCCTCGTTTATCTCGGGGGTGATATCCGTGACCTCTCCGTCCTTGACGGATAGGGTTCGGAAATATCGGTAAGCAAGAAAGTCCGTGCCGTCTTCAACGATTTTATAGTTAATGTTGATAATGCCGTTGTCACGGACTATAACATTTGTTATTACGCCGTTTTCCGCTTCGATTTCGTCAAAATAAGGCTGAAGATAAGCAAATTCCTCCGAAACGCCGCCGAAGTTGTCCTTAAAGTTTTCATACAGTATTGAATGTCCTAAATGCTCTCTGAATTCACCGTTTTCATAGTAAAACCAGTAGGGCTTCCATGTGTGCCCCGTACCGTCGGTGCAGAAATCATAAGTGCTTTTTATGCCCGTGAATTCAGCTCCGTTCGTTTGGGTGAGTGAACCTGCATTAAAGGTATCTATACCTATCGGACTGCCGTTATCAACACGAAAACAGTATGTAACATTGCCCGTGGCATAAAGGCGTTCGGTAAGTATAAGGGTATCGCCGCCGACCTCTGCAGTGCGGAATTCTCCCCATTCTTCATTCGCAGGGTAAATTTGCATTGCTTTGTCTGCCGATGCATACCATAAACTGCCGAAAATGTCACTGAAAGTGTCATCTGTTCTGCATACAGCAAAAAGTTCATCTGAACCGTCACCGTCAAAATCGCCTATAAATGAGGGATATATCAATTCAGCGTCAAGTCCTGCGGCTTCAAGTATTTTCTCTTCGAGCGCAAGCTGTTCTGTCGATTTTGGTTCGGTTTCGGACGTTGTTTCAGCCGCAGTTTCGGAAATCTTGGCAGAGATATCCGTTTGCAATGCAGTTTCCGTCCAAACTGAAGTTTCAGTGGGAGTTTCGTCCGATATCGCCGCCTGCAATGACGTGTTCTCGGTCAAAGCAGAGGTTTCGGAAACGTTCTGCCCCGAATTTTCCGCCGAACAGCCGCACAGCAGAGCCGAAAGGAGAAGAATTGCAGTTAAAAGTTTATTTTTTAGCATTTAAAAATCTCCTTTCGTCAATATTGCGTCAAGCAAGATGAAAGCTGTCGTCTGATTTGGAATTGCAAAATTATTGTAGGGGGCGGGCTTTGCGCCCGTTTAACGAGAGATGTCATAAATCGTTCGAACCGTGTTTTCACGGGACGGGAAACCCGTCCCCTACGGTTTTACAACAAATTTGCGGAGCGAAAAATAATTCCGCATTCCGAATTCCTAATTCCGAATTATTTTAACGTTTCAAGCGCTTTTTCAAGAGTTTTTGCATTCTCAACATTAACAGCGTTGACATCCTTGAGCGTTTTCTTGACTAGACCCGTGAGTACCTTGTTCGGGCCAAGCTCCACAAAGTTTTCATAGCCCTGCTGCTGCATGAGCGCAAGCTCGGAGGTGAATCTTACCGGTGAAACGATGTGCTTTGCAAGCTTTTCGGGCATATTGTCAAAGTCGGGCATCTCTGCGCCGTAGAGGTTGGAGAAGAATGTAACGTTAGGCTTGCTGAAGGTCACGTCCATCTTTCTGAGTTCAGCTTCAAACTCGTCAGCGGCAGGCTGCATGAGCTTGGAGTGGAAAGCGGCGGAAACCTTGAGTTTTATCGTCTTTGCGCCGATCTCGGCAAACTTTGCGACAGCTGCATCGACAGCTTCGGGTTCGCCTGCGATAACGGTCTGAACTGCGGAGTTGTAGTTTACGGGGGTAACATAGCCGTCAACGGAGGAGCAGATCTTCACGATATCCTCGGGGGTCTGACCCATAACTGCGCACATTACGCCGTGCTGGTTTTCGGCTGCTTTCTGCATTGCGGCAGCTCTTGCCTTTATCACCCTGAAGCCGTCTTTGAACGAAAGAACTCCCGAAGCTACCATTGCGGCATATTCGCCGAGGGAGTGTCCTGCAACTGCGGAGAACTCAATGCCGTTCTTCTTCATACATTCGAGTGCGGCGAGGGAAGTCATCATAATGGCAGGCTGGGAAATAACTGTCTGCGCAAGCTCTTCCTCAGGTGCGTTCCATGACTTGTCGGCAAGGTCGAAGCCGAGTATCTCGCTCGCTTCGTCATACATCGACTTTATCTCGGGGTAAGCGTCGCAAAGCTCTTTGCCCATGCCCTGATACTGCGAACCCTGACCCGAAAATAAAAATACTGTTTTTGAAGAATTGCCCATAAAAATAGTACTCCTTTTATTTATTTTTAAAAATTAGTGATTTAGCTTGACAAAGGGGGAGAAAAATATTACAATATACAGTGAATGATTATGATTTAGGGGCGGATTTCCTATGCAAAATGCACTAAAACAACATTTTTCACCCGATCATATATCCAGTATAACATAAATTTTATAAAAATTCAATACGGAGGTAAAAATTTTGTTTGGAATCAATATTCTCGGAACAGGCTCCTATTCCCCCTCGGTAAAGGTATCGAATGATGATATGTCGAAGATCGTTGAAACGAACGATGAATGGATATCAACAAGAACAGGCATCAAGAACCGTTTTCTCACGGACGGCGAGTCAGCTTGGGAGATGGGCGCAAATGCCGCTAAGAAAGCTATCGAATCGGCAGGCATCGACCCTGAACAGATAGGACTTGTTATCGGAACGACCGTGACCCCCGATTTCTATACACCGTCACTCGCAAGCCTTGTGCAGAACGCTGTCGGCGCAGTGAACGCTGCCGCTTTCGACCTCGGTGCGGCTTGCTCGGGATTTGCTTATGCTGTTGATGCGGCAAGAAGATATCTTCAGACCGATGATGACCTTAAATATGTACTCGTTGTATCCTCCGAGATACTTTCGCGCTTTGTGGATTTCACCGACCGTGCTACCTGCGTGCTTTTCGGCGACGGTGCAGGCGCAGCTGTAATTGAGCGCTCGGATAAGCTTTTCACAAGCTTTATCGGCTCGGACGGCAGCGGTGCAAAGTTCCTCTATGCAAAGCATCTTTTCGGCAGACACCCGTTCCGCACGACCGATGCCGATGATTACGGCGAGGATTTCACAAGCACGAACGAGTTCCTTTTCCAGGACGGCAAGGAAGTTTACAAGTTCGCTACAAAGGCTCTCCCGACAGCGGCTCAGAACGCTGCCGACAAGATAGGTCTTGATATAACGACTGTTGACTGGTTCGTTCCTCATCAGGCTAACGTAAGGATCATCGAAACAGCCGCCAAGAACCTCGGCGCACCGATGGAAAAATTCATCGTTACCCTCGATCAGCACGGAAACACCTCCAGCGCGTCTATCCCGACAGCTTTTGACGAGGCTGTTCGCTCGGGCAAGATCAAAAAGGGCGACAGAGTTTGCTTCGTAGGCTTCGGAGCAGGTCTTACAAGCGCAGCAGTAATTTTCGATTATTGATCTATACTTATTTATATAAGATCTTATAAGCAACAGAAAGGCAGGGTCATAATTTATGGCAAAAACAGCTATCATCACAGGTTCGGCAAGAGGCATCGGTGCCGCTATCGCACTTCGCCTTGCAAAAGACGGCTACAACATTGCCCTCAACGATATCAGCGAGGCAATGTTTGAAAACAACGATATCATGGAAAAAATAAAGGCACTCGGCGTTGAATGTGAAAAGTATATCTGCGATGTTTCCAGCCATGCGCAGTGCGAAGCTATGGTAAAGTCGGTAAAGGAACGCTTCGGCACTATCGATTGCCTTGTAAACAACGCAGGCATCACAAGGGACGGACTTATGGCAAGAATGCCCGAAGAACAGTATGACCTTGTTATCGCAGTAAACCAGAAGAGCGTTTTCAATATGACAAAGTTTGCAGGAAACGTTATGATGCGCCAGAGATCGGGCAAGATAATCAACCTTGCTTCCGTTGCGGGTCTTTACGGCAACCCCGGACAGATCAACTACTCCGCTTCAAAGGGCGCAGTTATCGCAATGACAAAGACAGCCGCTAAGGAACTCGGTTCAAGAGGAGTAAACGTAAACGCAGTTGCCCCCGGCTTCATCAAGACCCCTATGACAGACAAGCTCACCGAGGAACAGCGCAATAAGATGCTCGAACAGATCGCAATGAAGCGTTACGGCGAAGTTGAGGAGATCGCAGGTGTTGTATCCTTCCTCGCATCGGACGATGCTTCTTATGTTACGGGACAGATAATCGAGATCTCGGGCGGACTTATGATGTAAGAAACCAAGGCAGAAAAGGAGTGTTTTAATGAGAAGAGTTGTGATCACAGGCATGGGCACGGTAAACCCTCTCGGAAAGAACGTTGAGGAATACTGGGCAAATATAAAGGCTAACAAAAACGGTCTGTCATATATCGACCAGTTCGACGTAAGCGACTTTGACGTTAAGATCGTCGGTGCGGTAAAGGATTTTGACAGCTCAAAATATATCGATAAAAAAGAAGCAAAGAGAATGGATCGCTTTACGCAGTTTGCAGTCTGCTCCGCTATGGAAGCACTCGAAAACGCAGGAACTGACCTTAAAGACCTCGACCCGTTCAAGGTCGGCGTTATTGTCGGCGTTGGCATCGGCGGACTTAACCTCACCGAAGAAGAGGTTACAAAGTTCAATGCAAAGCCCGACAAGGTTTCCGTTTTCTTTATCCCGATGATGATAGGAAATATGGCAGCAGGTACAGTTGCGATGCGCACAGGCTTCAAGGGCGACAATTTCTGCACGACCACTGCCTGTTCCTCCGCAACACACGCTATAGGCGAAGCTTTCCGCAAGATCAAGGACGGCTATCTTGACGCTGCTCTCTGCGGCGGTACGGAGGCCTGCATCTCACGCTTTGCACTCTCGGGCTTCAACAATATGCACGCTCTTTCAAGAGCAACAGAGCTTGACAAAGCTTCGACACCGTTCGACCTCAACCGTCAGGGATTTGTTCTCGGCGAGGGTTCGGGTATGCTCGTTCTTGAAGAGCTTGAACACGCAAAGGCAAGAGGCGCAAACATTATCTGCGAGATCGCAGGATACGGCGCAACGGGCGATGCTTACCACATGACAAGTCCGTCACCGACTGGCGAAGCTGCCGCTTATGCTATGAAACACGCTTACGAAGAAGCAGGACTTAAAGCCGATGAAGTAAACTATATCAACGCTCACGGCACTTCCACGGGACTTAACGATAAGTACGAAACAACGGCTGTAAAGCTCGCTCTCGGCGAGGACGCTGCAAGAAAGACCGTTATCAACTCCACAAAGTCGATGACTGGACATCTCCTCGGTGCGGCAGGTGCGGTCGAAGCTATCGTTACGGCTCTTTCCGTAAAGGAAGGCTTCGTTCACAAGACGCTCGGATTTACAACGCCCGACCCCGAATGTGACCTTGACTACGCAGTTGACGGCAACAGAAATGTTGACATCAAGGGTGCGCTTTCCAATTCTCTCGGCTTCGGCGGACACAATGCAACTATCTGCCTGAAGAAATACACCGATTAAGGAGAAAAATACAATGAGTGAAAAATTATTGAGCAAAGAAGCTCTCGAAGCTGTCGAGAAGCTTGCTGATATTGTGAATAACAAGGAGCTTGAAGAGGTAACTATCGCAAACGGCGACAATGTTATCACGGTAAAGGGCAGAAGATGTCCTCCGCCGCCTCCGATGCCGATGGGTATGCCTCCTTTCCAGCACGATATGATGCCCGTGACGATGAACGCCGCAGCTGCAGGCGCAGCACCGACCGTTGAAGCGCAGAACGCTGTATGCGGAAATGTTGTAAAAGCTCCTATCGTAGGAACTTTCTATTCCGCTCCCGACCCGAGCAAACCGCCTTTTGCAGAGGTAGGCAAGCACGTCAAGAAGGGCGACGTTCTTATGATAATCGAATCGATGAAGCTCATGAACGAGATCACGAGCGAATATGACGGCGTTGTAAAGCAGATACTCGTCAAGAACGGCGAAGCTGTTGACTACGATCAGCCCGTTATGATAATTGAATAAGGGAGAAGCTTATGGCTGTTATGAATAAAGAGCAGATAATGGAGATAATCCCCCACAGAGATCCGTTTATGCTCATCGACACTATCGAAGAGATCGAATACGGCAAAAGAGTCGTTGCAACAAAATATATGTCCCCCGATGAATTCTGGTTCAAGGGACACTTTCCCGAATATCCCGTCGTTCCGGGCGTTCTTATGCTCGAAATGTGCGCTCAGGCAGGTGCTGTCGCTCTTCTCGGACTTCCCGAAAACAAGGGCAAGATCGGATTTTTCGGCGGCATAAAGGAAGCAAAGTTCCGCCGTCAGGTAGTCCCGGGTGATACGCTTCGCATCGAAGTTGAGATAATCAAGGTAAAAGGTCCTGTCGGCGTAGGCAAGTGCATTGCAACGGTGAACGGCGAAAAGGCTGTTTCCGCAGAGATATCTTTTGCTATAAAATAATTTTTGATCCTTGAAAGGATTTTCGTGCTATGTTTAAAAAAGTTCTTATCGCCAACAGAGGTGAGATAGCTGTAAGAATAATCCGCGCCTGCCGCGAACTCGGCATAAAGACGGTTGCGGTCTATTCCACAGCGGATAAGTCGGCTCTCCACGCGAGAATAGCCGATGAAGCGGTCTGCATAGGCCCTGCGGCAACAAAGGACAGCTACCTTAACGAGAAGTCCATTTTTGCTGCCTGCGAGATAACGGGCGCAGACGCTATCCACCCCGGCTTTGGTTTTCTTTCGGAAAATGCTGCATTCGCGCGCAACTGCGGCAAATGCGGAATAAACTTTATAGGACCTTCACCCGAGTCTATCGAAATGCTCGGCGATAAGGCTGCTGCGAAAAAGGCTATGAAAGCTGCGGGAGTTCCCGTTATCCCCGGCTCGAACGGCGCTGTTCCCACAATGGAAGAAGCAAAGCGCCTTGCCTCGGAGGAGATAGGCTTTCCGCTCATGGTAAAGGCTTCCGCAGGCGGCGGCGGACGAGGCATACGCCTTGTTGAGCGTATGGAGGATCTCGAAAACGCTATACTTACGGCAAAGCAGGAAGCGCTGAATTTCTTCGGCGATGACAGCATATACATGGAGAAATTCATCGTTGACCCGAAGCATATCGAGTTCCAGATACTTGCCGACAAGCACGGAAATGTCGTTCACCTCGGCGAGCGTGACTGCTCGATGCAGAGAAGAAACCAGAAAGTGCTTGAAGAGACTCCGTCAACGATAATGACACCCGAGCTTCGCGCAAAAATGGGTGCGGCGGCTGTTTCCGCGGCAAAGGTCTGCAAATATTTCAACGCAGGAACGATAGAATTCCTCGTTGACAGGAACGGCGACTTCTACTTTATGGAGATGAACACACGAATCCAGGTAGAACACCCTATCACCGAAGCTATCACGGGCATCGACCTTGTAAAAGCGCAGATGAAGATCGCCGCAGGTGAGGAGCTTCCTTATAAGCAGGAAGATATCGAGTTCAGAGGTCACTCTATCGAGTGCAGAATAAACGCAGAATCACCCGAACACGACTTCCGCCCTTGCCCCGGAAAGATATCATCACTCTATGTTCCGGGAGGTCCGGGAATTCGCGTTGACAGCGCGGCTTATCAGGGTTACACTATACCGCCTTACTATGACAGTATGATAGCAAAGCTTATCGTTCATGCACCTACAAGAGAAGAAGCTATCGCAAAGATGAAATGGGCGCTCTCCGAATTCATTGTTGAGGGCGTTGATACGAATATAGACTTCCAGCTGAGCCTTATCCGTGACCCCGTTTTTGAATCGGGAAAATATGATATCGGCTACCTCGGAAGAAAAATGAGCAAGTAAATGATATAGGGGTTCTCTAAAAACCGAAACAAAATAATACTTTGTATTATTCGCAAATTTTCGTTGGGACTTTGCGCAGCTTCAAGGCAGTGAAACGCAGTATAATACTACGGAATACATTCCGAATGTATTTCAAGTTTCGCTAACGCAGAAGATGCGCAAAGTCGTAGAAAATTTGCCGTGAGGGAGGTTTTTAGAGGTTCCCATAGGGGGGAATTGCTGTGCAGAATTGTCCTGTATGCGGAGGAACGCTCGGGGACGGCGTATGTCTTTCCTGCGGATATAAAATGCCGAACGGAAATGATATCGTTGCGCCCGTAAACAGTACCGATATGCCCGATTGGGCAATGGACAGCATAAGCGTTCCCTCGGCTGAAAGCGTGAGCCAAGAGCTTGCGCCGAAGCCTGATCCGTATGCAAATGCGAAAAAATATGCCCCCGAACCCGAAAAAGAGGAAAAAAGACTTCCTCCGCCGACAAATTATACCCATATTTCATATACGCCCGAGGAAACCTGTGAAGAGCCGCCGAAAGCTTCTGAAATTTTTGTCCACGGCTTTGTTGACGAGGTGAAAAAACACTGGTGGAAAGCACTTCTGATAGCAATTGTGCCTGTTTCGGCAATATTTATCGGCTTTTACTATATCGCAAAGGGCGGCGGAGGAAGACGGCGCTTTGTTGCCGTTGATCCTGAAAAGGTAAATTTTAAATATATATTTACGGGGATATTGTTCCTTGCGATCGGCACGGGAATGACAGTATCGGGCTGGGATCCGGTAGGTCTGAATGAATTGGTGATGGACATTATGAGGCACAGCCATTGGTGATTTAAGGAGTGATCGTTCTGGCACAACACAGATGTCCGCTCTGCGGCGGCAGAATTCTTCACGGCGAATGTGCCGACTGCGGTTACAGACTTCCCGATGAGGATAAGCTTTCAGCGCCCTATAACCTCGACCCAGAGGACGACCGTCCCGAAGCTTTTGCGCCTGCACCCGAAAAATACGAGATGCCCGAAGCGAAAGCAGTCCGACCATATACCGAGCAGGACGGCGCACCCGTGAGGGAACGCTCCGCACCCAATATACCGAATATCAAGGTTGTCCCGACGCAGACGCAGTTCAACGACCCTTATGCGCCGAATAATCAGAACAATGCTCCTGCGCAAAATCCACAGCAGAATCAGCCGAACAATCAGCAGGGCTGGCAGAACCCCTACAACTATAATCCTGCACAGCGCCCGACGGGAAGTCCCGTAAACCCGACTTATTCTCAGAATTCGCAAAAGCAGAGTGGGATATTGGCGGCGCTCATCGTGTTGCTGATGCTCACGCTTTTTGCTCCGTTCTTCGGAATTGTCGGACTTATTCTCAACGGCAGTTTCGGCTCAAAGCTGAATGTCGGGACAAGAAAAATTTTTACTGTTCTGTTCATTATAGCGATCGTTCTGTCGAATATAATCGGCAGGGCATAATAAATCAAAAAACTTAAAAATACGAAAACAAACGCTTAATAAACGTTTTTATAGATTTATAAAGTTTATAAATTTATACCGAAAAATTTCCGCAAAGGAGTGTAAACAGAAAGTGCTTGAAGATTTACTTGATGTTGTAAAGCTCAGATTTAATGTCACTACAGCGGCTGAACCCGATAAAGACGATGAAAAGGACGATAAAGCCGAGAACAAGGTCGAGATACCGAAAGACCTCGCTTTCAAATGTCCCCGCTGCCTGAATATGATAATGACCGATGAGCTTGTGAAAAATCTCAAGGTCTGCCCCGAGTGCGGCTATCATTCGAGGATATCGTCCGAGGAAAGGCTCAATCTTACCGTCGACAAGGGCAGCTTTATCGAATTTGATAAGGATATGGTGAGCAGAAACCCTATCGGCTTCCCCGATTATGACAGGAAGCAGGACGAGCTTCGCAAAAAGACAGGTCTGCGTGACGCTGTTATCACGGGCGAATGTACGATACGCGGTATCCGATGCGTTATCGGCATTATGGATTCGCGCTATATGATGGCTTCAATGGGCAGCGTTGTCGGCGAAAAGATAACAAGAGCCTTTGAATACGGCGCAGAGCATAAGCTCCCCGTTATAATGTTCACCGCATCGGGCGGCGCGCGTATGCAGGAGGGCATCGTTTCCCTTATGCAGATGGCAAAGACGAGCGGCGCAGTGGGAAAGCTCGCCGAAGCAGGTCAGCTTTACATCGCAGTTATGACCGACCCGACAACGGGCGGCGTTACGGCTTCGTTCGCATCGCTCGGTGATATAATCATCGCCGAACCTAAGGTCGTTATCGGCTTCGCAGGAAGAAGAGTTATCGAGGGTACGATAAAACAGCGCCTCCCCGATGATTTCCAGACCTCGGAGTTTATGCTCGAACACGGCTTTGTTGACCTCATTGCGGAAAGAAAGACGATGCGCAGAACGCTTGCGCACATATTAAAGCTGAACGGCTATAAGCCTGCGGAGGAAGTGTAAAAATGGAAATGAACAATAAGCTTACGCCTCCCGAAAAGCTCGACCTTATAAGGGATAAGGACAGACCGACCGTCCGCGACTATATCCCGATGATATTCGATGAATTCATCGAGCTTCACGGCGACCGCTGCTACGGCGACGACAGAGCGATAATCGGCGGTCTGGCTTCGATAAAGGGCACTGCCGTTACGGTCATTGCCGAGGTAAAGGGAAGAAACCTCGAAGAAAACAAGGAATCGAACTTCGCAATGCCGCACCCCGAGGGCTACAGAAAGGCTCTCCGACTGGCAAAGCAGGCGGAGAAGTTCCACCGTCCCGTTGTGTGCTTCATTGATACTCCGGGTGCATTCTGCGGAGTTGAAGCGGAGAACCGCGGTCAGGGCGAGGCTATCGCAAGAAATATAATGGAATTTATGACGCTCAGAACGCCCGTTATCTCTATCGTACTCGGTGAGGGAGGCAGCGGCGGCGCACTTGCACTCGGCGTATGCGACAGGCTTGCGGTGCTCGAAAACTCCATCTATTCGGTAATTTCACCAAGAGGGTTCGCATCGATACTCTGGAAAGACGGCGGAAGAGAGCGTGAAGCCGCTTCAATAATGAAGATAACGGCTGATGATATGCTCGAACTCGGCGTTGCTGAGGAGATAATAAGTGAGCCTTTCGGCGGTGCGCAGAACGATCCAAAGGAAACTGCCGAAAATATCTCAGAATTTTTGTTGAAAACGCTGAAAGAAAAAATGGCAATAGATATTGACGTTTTGCTAAATGAACGATATACTAAGTTTAGAAAAATCGGCGAGTTCGAGGAACTCTGATCTTTCTGCAAAGAATATAAACGGACAGCTTGGGGCAAAGCCGCAGCAAAGTCCTTTATATATGGGGCAATAACCCCACTGCGGCAAAGCTTGTGCAATGCTGTTATCGCTGCGAAAGCGAAACTATAAATTTTATGGAGGAAAAACAAAATGGTATTTGATAAGGTAAAGGAACTGATCGTAGAACAGCTCGACGTTGATGAGGACAGCGTTACATCAGGCGCTAACATTCAGGACGACCTCGGCGCAGACTCCCTCGATGTTGTAGACCTCGTTATGAGCCTTGAGGAAGAATTCGACCTCGAGATCCCCGATGAAGCTGTTGAAACCATCAAGACAGTTGGCGATATCGTTAAGTATATCGAAGACAATCAGTGATCCGTTTCGTCAAAATATGTTAAAGTGTATAACCTTTATCGGGTTATACACTTTTATTTTTGTCAAAATGACTAAAACATAAATAAAAATTGGTATAAATGTATATTGAAAAACATAAAGAAATGGTTTATAATAATAGAGAATAGAGTTCTTTCCTGCATTATGCACAAAAAATGAATATATGCAGAAAAGATGAAAATAAATCAGGTCAGGAGGACTGTATCGGGCGATGCGCCGATGCAACGTAGTGAATGATAAATAAATGGGGACATAACCGGATATGTGCTTTGACCGTGTGTGGGTCTTTGACGGCGTTTCTGTCGGCTGCTGCTGTTGCGGCTGCCGCATTTGCTGACTATGATATTCGACTTGTGTATGCTGCCGCTGCGCTTGCGCTGATCTCTGCCGCTCTCGGAGCTTCTGCGGCTTTTTCCCTTAAAAAGTCGGGAAAGGTCGGCGAAGCGGAGCTTGAAATGCTTCGCGATACTGCATTTGTCAGCTTCGACAAAGCTTCGGAAAAGGCTTCGGTAAGCGGAGCATTCACCGTCCTTACGGGCATTGAAACAGGCTCAAAGGTTATCGGAAAGGACAAATACGGTTCGGTCATGTCCGATATCTGTTCGAGCCGTCACCCGACCGAAAAGGATATTTATATGTCCTCGGCTGCGGATAAATGGATAAAGGTCGTGACTAACGATGCTGACGGCTTTGAATTCACTGAAATAACCGATGTCACCGACTATATTATCGCAAAGAATACGATAAGCAGCCTGCGCAACTTCGACGCGGCATCGGGACTTATGACAAAGGACACATTTACGGGCAAGCTTGCCGAAACTGCAGCTTCGGTAGAGGGTATGTACGGTCTTATCCATATCACGATAAACGGCATCGACAAATTCTCATCATTCGCAGGTGTCCGCAATACGGACGAAATGCTCTCAAAGGCTGCAGTTATTGTAAAAAGATACGAAAATCCGCATAATATCTTCGCAGGAAGAGCTTCGGCAAACGATTTCAGCGTGCTTATCACCGATACATACGACGACGGCTGCAAAAAGCTTGCAGGCAAGATCGTGACCGAGATAAGGGAAATGGTCGCGACTTTCCCCGGAAACGGAAGCATTGCAAAGGTCTACTGCGGATATGCTCTTGCGGCAGGCACGAGCGATGTTTCGGCACTCATTGCACAGGCAGACTTTGCCGCATTTGATGCCGAAAACAGAAGATCGCAGCAGCCCGTTATCTTCAACGCGGACAACTACTCGCTCAAAGCACAGGAATTCCGCAGAAATCAGGTGTTTGAAACCATCATTGACGAAGACCGCATCGACTATCATTTCCAGCCTATCGTCAATGCTCATACGGGCGAGATATACGGCTATGAGGCGCTCATGCGTCCGCAGGCTGTTGACGGAATAAAGCTTTCGCCGCTCGATGTTCTCGAGATCGCGAAGCAGACGGATATGCTTTACAGCGTTGAGCATATCACATTCTGGAAAACGCTGAAGATACTTTCGGAAAATCAGGATTTCTTCCACAACAGGAAGCTTTTTATAAACTGTATCCCGAACGCGCTCCTCAGCGATGATGAGTACAGCGACCTTGTGGATAAGTACGGTATGCTCTTTGACAAGCTCGTTGTCGAGGTGACCGAGGAAAACCCCGTTTTTGAAAGTGCGATAAATGTTATAAACGCGCGTTACCGCAACAAAAAGGCGCAGGTCGCACTGGACGACTACGGAACGGGTTACTCGAATGATTCGACACTGCTTGCGGTGAATCCAAGCTGCATAAAGATAGACCGTTCGATAATGACGGGTATCGACAAAAATCCGCAGAAGCAGCACCTTGTTGCAAATATGATAAACTTCGCCGCACAGCATGAGATAATGGTTCTCGGTGAGGGTGTTGAGACATTTGAAGAGCTTGAAACTGCGATAGCGCTCGGTGTTGACCTTATCCAAGGCTATGTTGTATGCCGTCCGACAGCGGTGCTTATGCTCGAGATACCGTCCGAGATAAAGAACCGTATCATCTCATTCAATATCAAGCACAGAGGAAAGGTCAGCAAAACCTACTGCATCAACGAGCGGGAAACAGCCGACATCGTTGAGCTCAGTCTTGCAGGCTTCAATGAGATATGTATCCGCTCCGATTCGGCAAAGCTTATCGGCAACACCGATGTTCAGACCGATATGAAGATATTTATCGACTGCAAAAATTCTTCGACAAGAGTTACGTTTGAAAATCTTAACCTTGTCTGCAACGAGGATAATGGCGTGGCGGTCGTTCTTTCGGGCGGCACGCAGGCGAATATCGAACTTGTCGGCAGGAACGTTATCAAAAGCGGCGGTATAAGAGTACCTGAGGATTCGGAGATATTCTTCGGCGGTGACGGAAGGCTTAAAATAAACAGCACGAGAGTCTACTCGTTCGGCATCGGCGGAAATTATATGCAGCGATACGGCAGAATAATCTTCGGCGGCGAAAATGAGATCAGGATCGCCTGCTCGGGCGACTGCGTTGTCGGCATTGGCGGCGGAGACGGCGGCACGGATTCGGCTGTCATCGCGAACAGCGGAAAGCTCATACTGGCTGTTGACGGCAAGAATATCGTTTCGATCGGTTCTTACAACGGTGATTCTTCGATAAGGCTCAACAACTGCGATATAAAGGTAGATATGGGCGGCGACGATGTTACCGCTATCGGCTCACGCAGCGGAAAGACTGTCATTGACAGCCTTGCAAACCTTGACATCAACATATCGGGCAACAACTGCTGCGGTATGGGTGTTCTCCAGAACGGCGAGGGTTCTGTTATCGTCAACGGCAGCAAGGCGGATATCCTTGTACGCGGCAAGAATATCGTCGGCATAGGCACAACGGGCGGAAACCTCGAACCCGTTATCAATGCGGGAGTTGTGAATATTCGCTGCGAGGGCGATAATGCTACCTGCATAGGCGATGTGGAGGGCGGCGGCGCTATCCGCCTGAGAGGCGCTTCGATAACCGCGATAGCAAAGGCTTCCGTGGAAAATCCTATCGGCTCAAAGGACGGAAAGGTCTATGTTACGAGCGGAAGCGTCGAAACGAGCGATGTAGAGCCTCTTGAATGTTATTCGCTCGCAGGCGAAAGACTTGTCCGCCGTGAGATCGACGGCACAGCCGATTTCCGGAAGACTGTACACAGCGGCGGCGATTCCTATATCTATATCGCAAATAAAACGGGAGCGGAAACAATGAATATCTACCTCCCCGAAGCGGAAGCGCAGAATATGTGACCTGTATAAAAATTATACAAGTTGTAATCTTTTTGATAAAATCTGCATATTGTTATGCAAAAGAGGGATTACAGCTTGTTTTGTTTGTCCGGATAAACGACAAAATATACAAAATGTATATGAACAAGGCTTTGCGGATATGCCAAAAAGTAAAAAATGTTAAATTTCTTCTAACCCCTTGACAAAATGTACGAAATAGTGTATAATATGTAAAGTAATTTTGCTTTACATCTGATAGGAGTGATAAACGTGAGCGGAGATAAGAATTTACAGTTTTCGGTGCTGCTTGACTATTACGCAGATATGCTCACGGATAAGCAGAAAGACGTTATCGACCTCTATTACAACGAGGATCTGTCACTCTCCGAGATCGCAGAGCATGAAAACATCACAAGACAGGGCGTTCGTGACAGCATCAAGCGCGGCGAGCAGACAATGCTCGAGCTTGAGGATAAATTCCACCTCGCCGAACGTTCACAGAAATATTATGAGATAATCACCGAAGTCGGTCAGCTTGCCGCAGATATAAAGGAAGAATGTGTGCATTGGACCGCTCCGAAGGCTATAACCAAACGTGCTGAATATCTTGTTCAGCTCGCAGAGGAAAACAAAGACTTGTTCTAAGACACGAAAGGAGTGTTAGTATGGCGTTTGAAGGCTTGTCCGAAAAACTCAGCAGCGTTTTTAAGCGCCTGAAAGGACGAGGAAAGCTTACCGAGGCTGACGTTAAGGAAGCGATGCGTGAGGTTCGCCTTGCACTGCTCGAAGCCGACGTAAACTACAAGGTAGTTAAAGATTTCGTTGCGAAAGTAACGGAACGCGCTGTCGGTGAAGATGTGCTGCAAAGCCTTACTCCCGGTCAGCAGGTCGTAAAGATAGTTAATGACGAGCTTGTCGCTCTTATGGGTGACGGCACGGCAAGAATAGAATTTCCGTCAAAACCGCCCTGCATCATTATGATGTGCGGACTTCAGGGTTCGGGTAAAACTACCCATGCGGCTAAACTGGCTAAGTATTTCAAGGATATGGGCAAACGCCCTCTGCTCGTTGCCTGCGACGTTTACCGTCCTGCGGCTATCGATCAGCTTTGCGTTGTCGGCAAAAAGGCTGATGTAAAGGTCTTTGAAATGGGTCAGATAAACCCCGTAACTATCGCAAAAGAGGCTGTCAGCCACGCCAAGGATCACGGAAACGATGTAGTTATCCTCGATACAGCGGGCAGACTTCACATTGACGAAGCTCTTATGAACGAGCTTAAAGCGATAAAGGCTGAAACCTCGCCGAATGAGATAATGCTCGTTGTCGATGCGATGACAGGTCAGGATGCGGTAAATGTCGCGAAAGCATTTGATGATGCTCTCGGTATCGACAGCGTTCTTATGTCGAAGCTTGACTCCGATACAAGAGGCGGTGCGGCGCTTTCCGTGCTTGCGGTAACGGGCAAGCCGATAAAATTCGTCGGAACAGGCGAAAAGCTTGAAGATTTTGAGCCTTTCCACCCCGACAGAATGGCTTCGAGGATACTCGGTATGGGCGATATGCTCACCCTTATCGAAAGAGCGCAGTCCACATTTGATGAACAAAATTCCCAGAAGCTGGCTGAACGCATCAAGGAGAACTCGTTCGATATGAACGATCTTCTTGAACAGATGAAGCAGATACAGAAAATGGGCCCTATAAAGCAGATACTCGGTATGCTACCCGGCGTCGGCAGCAAGCTTGACGATATGGATGTTGACGATAATCAGGTAAAGCGCATAGAAGCTATTATCCTTTCGATGACACCTGCGGAGAGAGCAAAGCCGTCCCTTATAAATCCGCCGAGAAAGCGCAGAATTGCGGCAGGAAGCGGAAATACCGTTGCCGATGTCAACAGACTGTTGAAGCAGTTTGAAGAGATGCAGAAGATGATGAAGCAGCTCGGCATTATGGGCAAAAACGGCAAGGGTAAGAAAAACAAGTTCCGTATTCCGAAAGGAATGATGGGAATGGGCGGTATGCCGCCGATGAAGTAAGCTTCATGATGAAAATTTTCTATTTTATACTGTTTGCGGCGGTAGGTATTGCCTGCATAGCTGCGGCGGTCATAGACTGGAAACCGTTCATCGATTACCGGACGAACCGAAATGCACGTTCGGCAAGACCTCGGAAAAGCAGAAATTCCGTGCGGCTTCGTATAGGAGCTGTCGGTGTGCTGCTTACGCTGTTCGGATTTGCCGTGCTGTTCGGCTGGCTTTGAAAAGCTTGCGAATATTATCGATTTGAGGTTGGTTTATGAAATTGTTTGCATTTGATATGCTCGTTGTGCTGTGCATTTTCTTTGCGGCAGAGCCTTCGATATATCTTGCGAAATGCAGACGGGAAAAAGATGAGGGAAATGATACCGACAATGCCGAGGCAAAGTCAAAGACGGCGATAAAGGTATCCTATCTGTTTTCCGTTATTTCCGCAGTTGCTGCGGCAGTTGTTTATTACGGTTTCAATGCAGAAATGCTTTGAGATATATTCGTCTGACATAAGTTGACAGGGGGACTGTTGAGTGGTTATCATAAGTATTATCCTTATGGTTGTCGGACTGGTGCTTGCGGTGCAGCCGATTGAACACACCCTGATGCTGCGGCAGTACGCAAAATCTCCCGACATGGACAGATCACAGCGGTTTGAGGAGCTTGATGTCATTTTCAGAAAAAAGGCTCTGAAATGGATATTCCTCGCTGTGGGTATAGTCTGCATAATATGCAGTCTTATCATTTATTTCGGTCACAGCGCTTCGGCGTTATGATATAAGTTAAATTTTAATTCGGAGGTGAATATAAATGGCAGTTAAAATCAGACTCAGAAGAATGGGCGCTAAGAAGACCCCTTTCTACAGAATCGTTGTTGCTGATTCCAGATACCCAAGAAACGGCAGATTCATCGAGGAGATCGGTTATTACGATTCCACAAAGGAACCTGCAGTTTTCAGCGTTGATGCTGAAAAGGCTAAGAAATGGATCGCAAACGGCGCACAGCCCACAGAGGTTGTTAAGAAGCTTTTCGACAAGAATAACGTAAAGTAATTTTTGACGTTTGCTTTGCTGTTTTACATCGTGCGGACGCTGAGGCAAAAAGCCTTCGGCGTTCTTCCGCAGGTGGTTTTTTTATAACCGTTTGCTCCGAATTTAATATGAATGGAGTTTTTATATATGAAAGATTTGCTTTTAGCTATCGTAAGCGGTCTTGTTGAGGACAAGGACGCTGTTCAGATCGATGTTGACGAGCCTAACGAAGAGGGCGTTATCGTATATCATCTCCACGTTGCGAAGGATGATATGGGACGTGTTATCGGAAAGCAGGGCAGAATTGCCAAGGCTATCCGCGCCGTTATGCGTGCAGGCGCAGGCAGACAGAATCAGAAGATCATGGTTGAGATCGACTGATCTCTCACAACAAGTTTATGGCTGAAAGGATATTGTGATCTCTCACGGTATCCTTTTTTTACAGTTAGGAGTTGCTGTTATGAAACAATTTCTTGAAATAGGCAAAATAGTAGCCGTTCAGGGTCTTAAAGGCGAAGTCCGTGTTGAGGCTTGGTGCGATTCGAGAGAGTTCCTCTGCGAGTTCGACACCCTTTACTTCGACAAGGGAAAAACGCCCGTTGAGATCGAGAGGGCGCACCCCCACAAGAACATCGTCCTTATGAAGATAAAGGGTGTTGACACGGTGGAGCAGGCACAGGAGATGCGCAACAAGATACTTTATATGGACAGAAACGAAGTCGAGCTTGACGAGGGCTGCTACTTCGTTCAGGATCTTATCGGACTTGAAGTTTTCGACAACGATGACGGCACTGACTACGGCAAGATCTGCGACGTTACCGAAACGGGTGCGAACGATGTTTACCATATCAAGGACGCTGACGGTAAGGTTCGTCTTATCCCTGCTATACCCGATGTTATAATCGAAACTAATATTCCTGAGGGTAAAATGCTTATACACAAGCTGGAGGGACTTTTTGATGAGGATTGACGTTGCAACGCTTTTTCCCGATATGTGCGAGAACGTTCTCTCCGAGAGCATCATCGGCAGGGCGAGAAAAGCGGGCAAAATAGAGGTCTGCTGTCACCAGATACGGGATTACACGCTCGACAAGCATCGCAGGGTGGACGATACGCCCTACGGCGGCGGAATGGGAATGGTGATGCAGGCTGACCCTATCTACCGCTGTTACAACGCCGTTGCGGAAATGGCTGAGGAAAAGCCTTACGTTATTTATATGTCCCCTAAAGGCACTGTTTTCACTCAGCAAAAGGCGGTCGAGCTTGCGAAAATGCCGAGGCTTTTCGTGCTTTGCGGTCATTACGAGGGCGTAGATCAGCGTGTTCTTGACAGGATAGTTGACGAGGATATCTCTATCGGCGACTATGTTCTCACGGGCGGCGAGCTTCCTGCGATGGTGATGATAGATGCCGTTGCGAGAATGTGTCCCGGGGTGCTTTCCTCCGAGGAGTGCTTTACCGAGGAGAGCCACTTTGCAGGTCTGCTCGAATATCCGCATTACACCAAGCCCGAGGTATGGGAGGGCGAGGCTGTTCCGCCTGTTCTGCTGACCGGACACCACAAAAATATAGCGGAATACCGTCACAAAATGTCTGTCGAAATAACCAAACAAAGACGACCCGATATGTATGCAAAATATGAACAAACTATAGATGTGAACAAAAAGAAGTAATGCGGCATATATTTTATTAACAAGTCTTTGACGATTTAACTATAATTTTCGGTGGAAATTTGTTCATAGGTAATAAAATTAGTGATTATAAACAAACCGACGGCGGCATTGAATGATGCGATTAACCAAAATAGCAGAAATTTCAATCAAATCTCATATTTATGACAAATTGCCGTTGACTATTGGCGATTTCGGGGTTATAATATAAGCAATAAAAAGAAAAAAGGCGGTTTAACATAAACATAAGATCGCCTGAGCTTTTTGATTTTTTTTAAATTGAACAGCTTAAAGAAATGAGTAAGGAGAGAGAATTATGTACGTTAAAGATGTAATTGTTCAGAATCAGGTTGGTCTTCACGCTCGTCCGGCAACATTCTTCATTCAGAAGGCAAACGAATTCAAGTCCTCTATCTGGATCGAAAAGGAAGAAAGAAGAGTAAACGCTAAGTCACTTCTCGGCATTCTTTCCCTCGGCATCGTAGGCGGCACACAGATCAGAGTTATCGCTGACGGCGCTGACGAAGAAGCAGCTGTTGACGGACTTGTTGAACTTGTTGAAAGCGGTTTCGCTGAGGAAACAAGATAACCTTTTCTTGATACATTTCAGGGTCATCGAATCAATTTCGGTGACCTTTTTTGTATTTGTACGAAAATGTGGGGAAAATTTGGCTGAAATCTCTAAATTTTTTATTAAAAGCTATAGGAATTAATAATTTGTTCACACAAATTTGCACAAAATGTGATAGAATATACTTTGTAATAAATTTAATGGGATAATTGTCATTAAATTTTGTGGACTTTTTATCAAAGGTTAGAAAGAATAAAGTAAAATAGAATCTATGCTTGATTTGAGCAGATGTGTTTTTATGTTGATTCGTTAAATCCGTGATATCGGTATGAAAGGAAGACAAGGCTATGTCAAACAGATTGTTCCAGGGGCTTATTCACCAGATGAGGGATACAATGGACTGCACTATCGGTGTTGTTGATTCCACAGCGGCTATTGTTGCCTGCAGCGACCTTTCCAAGATCGGCACAACAAATGAGTTCGTTTCTCTCGATCTGAGTGATTCTCACGACATTTTTGTGAGAGATGGCTATACATACAAGCCTTTCGGCTCTCACATCAAGCCCGACTATGCCGTTTTCGTTGAGGGAACTGACGATAATGCCGCTAAATATGCAAGCATTATGGCTATCACCCTTTCTTCCATAAAGCAGTATTACGATGAAAAATATGACCGCAGCAACTTCATCAAGAACGTTGTTCTCGACAATATCCTCCCCGGAGATATCGTTGTAAAGGCAAGAGAGCTTCACTTCAACAGCGATGTCAGCCGTGTTGTTCTTCTTATCAGGATCATTTCTTCCAACGATGTTTCCGCATTCGATATCATTCAGAATCTCTTCCCCGACAAGACGAAGGATTTCGTTCTCAATATCACGGAATCGGATATCATTCTTGTCAAGGAAGTTAAGAGCAACGTTGAATCCAAGGATCTTGAAAAGCTTGCACGCTCTATATCCGATACGCTTTCGAGCGAATTCTACACAAGAGTAAATGTCGGTATCGGCACGGTCGTTGTCGGCATCAAGGATCTTGCACGTTCGTTCAAGGAAGCTCAGATAGCCCTTGAAGTCGGCAAGGTTTTCGATACGGACAAGTCTATCGTTTCCTACGATAACCTCGGTATTGCAAGACTGATCTACCACCTCCCGACAACACTCTGCGAGACCTTCCTTCAGGAGGTTTTCAAGAAAGGCTCTATCGAATCGCTCGACCATGAAACACTGTTCACTATCCAGCGCTTCTTCGAGAACAATCTGAACGTTTCCGAAACATCGAGAAAGCTGTTCGTTCACAGAAATACACTTGTTTACAGACTTGAAAAGATCAAAAAGCTCACAGGACTTGACCTCAGAGAATTCGACCACGCTATCGTATTCAAGATCGCTCTTATGGTAAAGAAGTATCTTTCGGCAAACCCTGTTAAATTCTAAAAAATCGGTCAATAGACCGGCATTAATTAAACAAAAATGGGGGCAGTTTTATTCTGCCCCTTTCTGTTCTTATGAAAAAATGATTGGCGGTGCAAAATTTGGTTGAACTTCGTAATGTATCTGTTACATATTCAAACGGCGTTGACGCTCTGAATGATGTCAGCATTAAAATAAAGGACGGCGAATTCGTGTTCGTTGTCGGCAAATCGGGCGCAGGAAAAAGTACGTTTATAAGACTTCTTCTCAAAGAGATCGAGCCCACAAAGGGCAGGCTTCAGGTAAACGGCTTTAACCTCACAAAAATGAAGAAGAGAAACGCTTACAGACTCAGAAGAACCATCGGCTGTGTTTTTCAGGATTTCAAGCTTATCGAGAGTATGAACGTTTATGACAACGTTGCATTCGTGCTTCGCTGTATCGACGCTTCAAATAAATATATACGAAACAGAGTTCCTTACGTTATCGATCTTGTCGGCTTAAAGGACAAGGCTTACTGCAAGCCGAGCGAGCTTTCGGGCGGCGAAAAGCAGAGAGCGGCTATTGCGAGGGCGCTTGTGAACGACCCCCAACTCATCATTGCGGACGAGCCTACGGGAAACCTTGACCCTGCGCTCAAGCACGATATCGTTGAGCTTTTGCAGGCTATCAACGACTGCGGAACGACCGTTATAATGGTAACTCACGAGCATGAGATAGTGCAGGAATTCGGCGGAAGAATTATTTCCATGCAGGACGGACGTGTTGTATTTGACGATGTTATAAAGTCGAACTACGACCTTGAACACTGATACTCCAAAGGAGAAAGACAAATGAAGCTTAGTGGTGTAAATTACCTGTTCGGGCAGGGAATAAAAAATATCTGGACGAACCGCATAATGTCGGTGGCAAGCTTTTGCATACTTATGGTATCGCTTCTGCTGGTCGGTTTTTCCGTTCTTTTTATCGTCAATGTGAACTCTATCATCGGCGGTATCGAGAACAAGAACGAGGTAATAATCTACCTCGATGATATAAGCGAAGATGAGATCACGGCTATGGGAAACAAGCTTCGTTCGCTCGATAATATCAGCGATGTTGTTTTCTTTTCCAAGGACGAGGCTTTCGCTCAGATGAAGTCGGAAATGGCTGATTCGGAGGAGCTTTTCCAGTATGTCGGCGAGGAAAGCCCTCTGCCCGATTCCTATCGCGTAAAGGTTGCCGATATCGAGAAAATGAGCAGTACGCTTATGGAAATAAACCGTCTGGACGGCATTATCTCCGTCAAAGCGCCGAACGATTTCGTCAATGTTCTTACCGAATTGAAGCGCTTTATCTCGATAATCTCCGTAACAGTGCTGACGGCACTCGTTATCGTGAGCCTTGTAATGATATCCAATGCTTCGAGAGCGAGCGTTGAGATGAGAAAGCGCGAGATCGAGATAATGAAGTATGTCGGCGCAACGAATTCTTTCGTAAAAACGCCGTTCTTCGTTGAGGGAATGGTCATCGGCATCGTTGCGGGCGCAGTTGCTTCCGTTATAACGCTTGCAGGTTATTCAAAGGTAATGGAAATGATAATGAGCCAGCAGACGCTCTGGTCGGTAGTAGGCGCAGGAAGCTTCACTCCGACGAGCAGCGTTGCGGCAAAGATAGTTATCGGCTACATTGCGGCAGGTGCGTTCATAAGCGCAGTCGGAACTGTGATGAGCACGAAGAAATACGTTAAAGTATAAGCATTTGAACATTTTTCGGGAAAGGAGAGCTTCCCTATGTACAAAAAGGAACTGGCAAAAAAAGTTGTTTCGTTCGCGGCGGCTTTGTGTATGACTGTCGGAATTATGTCCGATACGGCGATAGACCTTTTCGCCGATACGCAGTCCGAGCTTGAGGCGCGTCAGGCTGAGCTTGCTCAGGAGCGCAAGGACGTTGAAAAGGATCTCGCAAAATACAAGGACGATGCACAGCAGACAGAGGAATACCTCGCCGAATATGATAAGAAAATGAAGCTCCAGGAGGAGCAGATAGCAAACATCGATGAGCAGATAGCGAATTATCAGGACAAGCTTGACGAGCTTTCCGTCAGCATTGAGGAACGTCAGGCGGAGGTCGATGAGGGGGTTGAAAAATTCCGCAAAAGGCTTCGCAGTATGTATATCTCGGGTACGGACAGCTATGCATCGCTCCTTGTCGGTGCGACTGATTTTTACGGTATCCTCACAAGGCTTGAATTTGCAGAAAGAATTGCAAAGCACGATAATGATATGATCGAGGACTTAAAGTCGAAGATAACCGTTCTCGAAAACGACAAAGCCGACTATGAGGACAAGATCGCAAAGCAGGAAGCACTCAAAACGCAGGAAGAAGAATACTACGCAGAGCTTTCCGAAACCTACAACAACCACGCCGAAACAAAAGCTATGCAGGACGCAATGGTTCAGGACTATATGGATCGTTTCGATGATATCGTTGCCGACCAGCAGAGGGTAGAGCAGGAGCTTCAGGAAGAGATACGCAGAAAGCAGGAAGAAGCCGAGCGCAGACGTAAGGAAGAAGAGGAACGCCGCCGCAAGGAAGAGGAAGAGCGCAAAAAGCAGGCTGAAGCCAACGGCGAGGAATACACCGAGCAGGACGTAAGCACATTCACTTCCTATACCGACACAGGCTTTATCTGGCCTGTTCCGACTGTACGGAATATGACCGACGTTTACGGTGACAGATACATTCAGGAAGAGGGCAGGACAGCTTTCCACGGCGGTATCGACATCAACAAGCCCGGCTGTTACGGCGAGCCGATCGTCGCATCAGCGGCAGGTGAGGTCATCACCGCAGGCGACACGGGCAACGGTTTCGGCTATCACGTTGTCATTGACCACGGCAACTCCATTGCAACGCTTTACGGACACTGCTCGAGCCTTGCGGTAAAGGTCGGCGATATCGTAGAGCAGGGTCAGGTCATTGCATACATAGGCTCGACAGGATATGCTTACGGCAACCACTGCCATTTTGAAGTCCGTGTGAACGGTCAGCGAACAGACCCTCTCAACTATGTAAATATCAACAACTAAGGTGCAGAAAAATGAACAAAAAAATAACTCTCGGTGCGGCAATAGGCATAATGGCTCTCATTGCCGCGGCAACGTTCATAATCACATACAACTACTCGATGAAGGTTTTTAACGCAACGGTTAAAAACGTTTCGGAAAAGGAAGAAAGCTACACAAAGCTTTCCGAAATGGATAAATACGTCAGAGGAAATTACCTCGGCGAAATTGATGAACAGCTCCTCACGGACAGCATTATGAATGGCTATGTTCAGGGCATTGGCGACCAGTACGCAGTTTACTGCACGGCTGAACAGTATGCCGATATCCTCCAGAGCGATGCAGGTGTTACGGTCGGACTTGGCTTTGCATGGGAGCGCGAGGAAAGCGGATATATAAAGGTTTCCTCCGTCAAGGACAGCTCTCCTGCTTCAAGCGCAGGAGTAAAGGCAGGAGACATCATCACTGCCGTGAACAACACGGACGTTATCGCTTATGAGAATGGCTATGAAGAAGCTTCGGGACTGCTTACCTGCGCAGAGGGAACAAAGGTCAAGCTTCATATAAAAAGAGTTGCCGACGACGGACTTTCCGACTTCTTCTCGGTCGATCTTATATCGGCTAAAACGGAGATAGTTTCCGTTACAAGCTCGCTTATTGAAAATGTCGGATATATAAAGATCACGACATTTAACGACAAAACAGCGTCACAGCTCCGTAATGCGCTTACAAATGTTATCGAAAGCGGTGCGGAATCACTCGTATTTGACCTGCGCAACAACAGCGGCGATCTTATGACCGCCCTCGGCGACAGCCTTGACTGCATCATAGGCGACTGCGATGTTGTAAAGGCAAAGTTTTCCGACCATGAGGAATATGTTGTTCACACGACCGAAGCGGAGAAGATTTCGATGCCTATGGCCGTTATCGTGAACTCGGGAACGGCTTCCTGCGGCGAGCTTTTTGCGCTCGCACTCCGCGATGAATCGAACGCACAGCTTGTCGGAACTTCCACAGCGGGCAAGGGCGTTATGCAGTACACGCACAAGCTTTCGGGCGGCTCGGCTGTAAAGCTAACAGTCGCAACGGTCGAAACGAAGAACAGCGGAAACTTCAACGGAACGGGCGTAAAGCCGAACTTTGAAGTCGCACTTCCGTCCGATGTTGACCTCGGAACTCTCACGGAAGAAAACAGACTCACCCTCGATACACAGCTCATAAAGGCTGTCGAGGTCGTTCAGACTATCCTTTAAAAAGGCAGGGACGCAATGGGACTTTTCAAAAAAAGCTCTCCCTTTAAAAATTCCGCCGCGGTCCTGGCGGACAACGGCTTCACCGATGCTTATATCGAAGCGCTGAAAAAGGACATCGAGCCGCTTAAAAAGCCGAAGGATATCGCAAAGGGGCAAAGCTACCTTATAAACGCGCTCATCATCGCAGGCAGGCTCGAAGAGGCTTGTTCGCTGTACGAAAAACACAGTGCCGAGAATCTTTTCGGCAAGCTCGATAAGATGCTTTACCCCAATCTGCTCCACAATGTGATATTTGCATATTTTATACGGAACAAGTATAAAAATGCCGAAACCATTTACAAGGAGAAAAATGACGTTGTGCTTCGTGATACCTCCGATACGATGAAACGAAGCCTTGCGCTCCACGAGTGTATGAACGGACGGTATGAGAACGCCGTGACTGTGCTTGCGAAGCTTCTCGACAGCGACTGCAGGTTCGTTGACCTTTGCATAGTGAAAACGGTGCTGAAACTCGATATGTTCAGCCGCGCGAATGAGCTTTCGGCTAATTTCGGCGAATACAAGGGCAGGAACGAGCTTGAAGCCGAGGCGCAGAAGCTTAAAAAGAAAATTTTTGACGGTCTTTCGCCGAAAGAAAAGGTCAGAGCCGTAAAAAAGGGTAAATAAAGGAAATGACTACACCGATATATGATTTTGTCAAGTCTTATGCCGAAAGCAATACAGTAAGAGGACATATGCCCGGGCATAAGGGGATCAATTGTTATAAAGGCAAAGCCGCAGGGAGCGAAATTTCTGCGGCTTTTCCGTATGATATAACGGAAATAAAGAGCGCGGATTCGCTTTTTGAAGCTGACGGGATAATCGCGGAGAGTGAGCGGAACGCGGCGGAGCTTTTCGGAACTTATGCAACGTTCTATTCGGCAGGCGGTTCAACGCTCTGCATACAATCGATGCTCGCAGTGTGCGCAAAGCAGGGGGATAAGATAATCGCCGCGCGCAATTCGCACAAGGCTTTGCACAGCGCTTGTATCCTGCTCGGACTTTCGCCCGTGTGGATATATCCCGAATTTGAGGACGGCTCGGCTGTGAGCGGAAAAATAACTGCGGAGAGCGTGAAAAGGCTGCTCGGGGAAAATACCGATGCAGTTTGTGTTTATATCACCTCGCCCGACTATCTCGGCTCGGTCTCGGACGTAAAGTCGATAGCGGAGGCGGCGCACTCGTTCGGAAAGCCGCTCATCGTTGACAATGCTCACGGTGCGCATTTTGCTTTCCTCGAAGAAAGCCTTCACCCTATTGCACTCGGCGCAGACCTTTGCTGTGATTCGGCGCATAAAACTCTTCCCGTGCTGACGGGAGGGGCGTATGTTCACGTTTCATCGGAAAAATATGCGGCGAAAATGAAAGAGGCAATGGCGCTGTTCGGAAGTTCAAGTCCGTCCTATCTCATTTTGCAGTCGCTCGATCTTTGCAATAAATATCTTGCGGAAAATTTCCGCACCGAACTTTCGCAGACGGTGAAAAGGGTTGAAAAGCTTAAAAAGGACGTAAGCGGTTTTGTGACCGTGAACGAGAGCGAACCGCTGAAGCTGACGATATATGCACTCCCGAGCGGAATGACGGGACGGGAGCTTGCCGACAGACTGAGGGAGAGCAATATCGAACCCGAATATGCCGATGAAACTCACGTTATGCTGATGTTCTCGCCGCAGAACACGGAAAGCGACTTTGAACGTGTTAAAAGCGCCCTCTGCAATATGATAATGCCGAGGATAAGACTTATGCCGCCGTCATTTTCGATATCTCCGCTCAAAAAAGCAATGGAGATGCGCGCGGCATTTTTCTCCGAAACGGAGACCGTAAAGACCGAAGACGCACTCGGCAGAATATGCGCGCGGACGGAAACTATCTGCCCTCCGTGCGTGCCTGCGGCGGCTTGCGGAGAAGTTTTTGACGAAAACACAATAAAAATTTTAAAAATGTATAGCATTTCGGAAGTAAATGTGGTAAAATAAAAAAGGGAGTACCCAAACTACATATTACCGTGACTTTTCGCACGGAACGATCGGGCAGATACCGACCGCATAAAACCGAAAGGACAGATAGAAATGAAACTTATATATGCTATCGTAAACAACGATGACAGCCATGCTGTTTCATCAAATCTTACAAAAGCCGGCTTTTCCGCTACAAAGCTCGCTTCAACGGGCGGATTCCTTATGGCGGGAAACACAACGTTCCTCGTTTGCTCCGAGGACAGTCAGGTCGATGAGATAATCGACATCATAAAGCATTGTTCAAGAAGAAGAAAACAGTATGTTCCTGCTTCGACAATGGGCGGCGTTGATATGCAGTCAACATCTTTTCCGCTTGAAGTTCCGGTCGGCGGCGCAACTATTTTCGTCACCGATATCGAACGCTTTGAAAAGGTATGAGCGCAAAGACTTTATACGGTAAAGCAAGCGTTACCGAACCGATAAAGGCAATGGTAACGCACGGCCGAACGGCTCACGGCTTTTTGCTCACGGGTGAAAAGGGCGTTGGAAAAAAGACCTGCGCGCTTTATATCGCAAAGTCTATCCTCTGCGAAAACAGTCGGGACGGCGTTCCCTGCGGAGTATGCCGCCAGTGCAAAAGGATAGACGAGGGAACTCACCCCGATGTGATAACCCCCGAACGAAGCGGCAAAACGCTCGTATATAAAGCGGAAACCATACGCGAAATGTACGACGATGCTTACACGATGCCGAACGACTGCGACGCTAAGATATACATTCTCCCCGACTGCGAAAGCCTGCAGGAGAGAACGCAGAATATCCTATTGAAGCTGATAGAAGAGCCGCCCGATTATGCGTATTTCATCTTCACGGCACAGAGCAAGGGAACATTTCTCCCGACAATACTTTCGCGAGTTATAACGCTCGGCATACCCGAGTGCAGTGATGAGGAATGTGCTGCGGCACTCCGTGAAAAAGGCGTTTACACCGAGGAGCAGATAAAGAGCGCGGTCGAAGCCTTTCACGGAAACATCGGACGGTGCGAGAGCTGTCTTGACGGTGAGGGTCTTGAAGCCGCCGAGCTTTGCAGGAAGATCGTTGCCTGTATGGCTTCATCGGACGAATACGGCCTTTGCAGAGTTCTTGCGGAAATAGGCGAGAACCGCGACAATGTAAAGGATATCCTTGTGATGCTCGATAAAGTTATGCGCGATGTCTGCGAGGTGCGGCTTTACGGCGAAAATGCCGTTTTCATCGGCTGCTGTAAAGACGGCGCAAAAAAGCTTGCGGAAAGAATGTCTTTTAAAAAAGCGCTTCATATTCACGAAATTATCGGAAAGAATATAAATTACTGCAATGCAAATATAAATGTACCGCTGGCGATGTCTGCGCTTTGCGGTGAAATAATTTGATGCCGCAGCATTTGATGTCGCAGCATTTGATGTCGCAGCATTTGATGCCGCAGCCGGGCGGCTTTTCCGAAAATAAAAACGAAAGGACGAAAAATGGCGGAAATTATCGGAGTGCGCTTTAAGAGCGCAGGCAAAGTTTATTATTTTTCACCGGGAAAGCAGAAGCTTTCTGTCGGCGAAAAGGTTATAGTTGAAACGGCAAGAGGAGTTGAATGCGGCGAGGTCGCACTTGCAAACAAGCAGGTCGATGACAGCAGGATCGTCAAGCCGTTAAAGGACATTATCCGCAAGGCGACCGAGGCTGACCTTAAAACGGTCGAACAGAACAAGCAGAAGGAAAAGGACGCTTTCAGAATATGTCAGGAAAAGATCGCAGCGCATAAGCTGGATATGAAGCTTGTCGATGTTGAATGTACTTTCGACAACAACAAGATACTTTTCTATTTCACGGCGGAAACGAGAGTTGATTTCCGTGAGCTTGTAAAAGACCTTGCGTCCGTGTTCAGAACGAGGATAGAGCTTCGCCAGATAGGTGTTCGTGACGAAGCAAAGCTTCTCGGCGGACTTGGAATATGCGGAAGAGAATTCTGCTGTAAGTCATTCCTCGGCGATTTTCAGCCTGTTTCCATCAAAATGGCAAAGGAGCAGGGGCTTTCGCTCAACCCGACGAAAATTTCGGGAACGTGCGGACGACTTATGTGCTGCCTGAAGCACGAGCAGGAAGCGTATGAAGACTTGCTCAAAACAACGCCGAAGGTCGGCGCTTATGTCAGCACGGAAAAGTTCAAAGGCTATGTTGAGGAAGTGAATCTTCTCACGGGCAAGCTCAAAGTAAAGCCCGAAAAATCGGACGATCCGTCGGTCGTATTCGACAAGTCCGAGGTAACGGTCATTCGTGACGGCAAGATAAAGGTCGACCGTGACGAAGTAAAGGCACTCAGATCACTTGAAGATAAGTAATAATTTGGAGGGACAGTTTTATGATCATCAAAAAAATTATTGAAACCAAAAGATTTATCGATGGAGCTAAGGATATGTTTGAAGATAAGTGGGACAGCACTAAGGCTGCACTCAGCAATACAAAAGAGAAGCTTTATGACACAAAGGCAAAGCTTGCTCAGTATAATGTAAAAAAGGTAAGGGCTATCGCTGTCACTCTCGGAGTTATCAGCATAGTTCTCTCGGCGGCGGCTCTCGCGGTTTCTGTCGTTGCGCTCGTTAAGTCCTGTAAGACAAAGAAAAAGGCAAAGGTCGAGGATTACAGCTATTACATCGACGATCCCGATGATATCGAAAGCTACAGCCTTGGCGTTGACAACAAGAAGATAGATGAAAAGGATCTCCCCGAGGATAATGAGGACTGAGCTTTAATGCGAAAGGAGCTTGACAAATGAACAATAACGATGGAAAAATAATCGATGTCAAGCCTGCACGTTCGGCAGGAAAAATAATCGCGGCGGTTATAATTATCCTCGCACTTGTGATAGTCATACTCAACTCGTTCACGGCGGTAACGGCAGGTCACTCGGGCGTTGTGACGACGTTCGGAAAGGTTTCGGACAGCGTTCTGACCGAGGGACTGCACTTCAAGATACCGTTCGTGCAGAAGATAGTCCTTGTCGATAACCGTGTACTCAAAGCCGAAGCTGATTGTTCATCGGCTTCAAAGGACTTGCAGACGGTTCGCTCGACTATCGCAGTGAACTACAAGGTAATGAATTCCTATTCCGCATCGGTTTATAAAAACATAGGTATGGACTATGAATCCGTGATAATCATTCCTGCCGTTCAGGAGTGCGTAAAGGCTGTAACTGCGCGCTTCACCGCGGAGGAGCTTATCACGAACCGCCAGAATGTCAGCGACCTTATGAGCGAACAGCTCAAAGAAAAGATAGGCTCTTACGGCATCGATGTTCAGATATTCAACATCATTTCGTTCGACTTTACCGAGGAATACAACGCCGCAGTTGAAGCAAAGCAGACGGCACAGCAGAACGCCCTCAAAGCCGAGCAGGATTTACAGCGTGTAAAGGTCGAAGCCGAGCAGACCGTTGCCGAGGCTCAGGCGGAAGCAGAGGCGTACAGACTCAAATCCGAGCAGATAACGCCCGAAGTGCTTCTTATGAGCTACATAGACAAATGGGACGGCAAGCTCCCGACCGTTGCGGGCGAGAACGGCTCGATGCTCATCGACATTACCGCTCTTCTCGAACAGATAGAGAAAGAGGATAAGCCGACAAGCAGTGCGCCCGTTTACACCGCTCCCGAAACGGCTGATACGGATACATCGAACTCAGACGAAGAATAAAAATGACCCCTGCGAACAATGCGCAGGGGTTTCTTTTCGGAGAATATTATGGAGATAAAAATAAAGCTTCAGAACGGCGAAATAGCCGAGAGAGCGTGTGCGTTCGCACGAAATATGAACGGTGTCGGCAGTGCGGAGTATGACGGGGAAGAAATTGCGATAACACTTTCGCCGAACGGCTCGGAAAATGTAGTAAAAAGCGCAGTCGAGGGCTATATCGAAGCAATGGGCGGCAGGAATGACGAAGCAAAGCCGAAAAGAACACATTCACGGCTGAAATTCGTTCTGAGGATAGCCGTGACCGTTTTTCTTGCTGCGGCAGGCGCTGCTGCCGCCCATTTCGGCGCAGAAACGCCCTCGCTTTTCCTTTATATCGCGGCTTACATAATTATAATTTGGGACGTGTTTTTATCCGCTGCCGAAAGCATAAAAGAAAAAAGCCGCCCGAGGATATCGGAAGTGTTGGTATGCATCATAACGCTTGCGATGTTCGTTATGGGGTGGTATCTGCCTGCGGTTGTTACTGCAATAATTCAATGCGTAATTCGTAATGCGTAATTCGTAATTATTTTGTTCCGCAAATTTACGGCGAACCCTGTTTCCGCAGGGGGATTCTGTATCCGTCCGTTGGAAATACACGGGATTATGTGGGTTTTCTGTGGGTGACGGGTCGCCCGTCCCGAATCATGCAAGCAATTTTCGGCACATATTTTCCGTATGGTTAATTACATAACAAAACACCCATGTTTTTACCTTTTTCATCAGATAAAAACATGGGTGTTCGATTATTATACAAATGCCTTGTGGTGTGGGACGGGAAAACGTCTACGACAGAAAACTCAATAAAAATAGGGATTTCGGCGGGCGGATATAGAATCCGCCCCTACGGAATGTAGGTGTTTAGCGATAAATATGCGGAACAAAAATAATTACGCATTACGCATTACGCATTACGAATTACGCATTAAAAAAGTTCACATTGCCGAAATACCGATAACGGTAATATTGTCCGTGCTGCCGCCGTTTTTGGCAAGCTCTACGAGTGCTTTAAGACGCTTCGGGAGCTTTATGGGGAGGGCAAGAGTTTCCTCAAAATCGCCCTTGGTGATATAATCGGAAAGCCCGTCGCTGCATATAAGGATAAGGTCGCCGGGCTGTATGCCGCCATCGATTGGCGTTATCTCGACGGTCGGGTCTTCGGCTATGTTTCCGAGGACGGGGAAAATTACGTTGCGGTGCTTGTGGGTGCGCTTTTCATCGGCGGTTATCTCGCCCTGCTCATAGAGCATCTGGACGAGCGACTGGTCGCGCGAAAGCTGTCTGATACTTCCGCCGCGGCATCGGAAAAGCTTTGAATCGCCGACGTTTATTATGCAGGCAGATCCGTTTTTGTCGACTGCAAGCGCACAGAGCGTTGTCTGCATATTGATATTGTTGTTTTCAGCACCGTTTTTGCGCAGGGCATAATGGATATCGAGTATCTTTTTTTCATAGTCTGTGTTCTCGGCAGGCTTCAGCGCACAGAGCAGGTTAAGCGCAAGCCTTGAAGCAACTTCACCTCCGGCTTCACCGCCTACGCCGTCGGCAACAGCGGTAATAAAAGGTGTATGAAGCTCACTTTCAAGCATAGCTTTATCCATTACTATTTTATTGATAAGAAAGGCGTCCTCGTTGTGATCCCTCACAGTTCCGACGTCGGTTATACCGCAGCAGTAGTACATCAAATGCCTCCGAAAAGGGAAATTATAAATACATTATACCTCAAAAACATTGAGATTTCAACAGATATGATATTTATTTACATTTTGACTGCTGTATTGTCATACAGATTTTTGGAGATGTAATTTGTGAAAATTAGACATATTGCTGTAAAAATGGATCATAAACACTTGACAAAATTATAAAAAAGGTGTATTATATGTACAATAACTATAAGTATAAGGAAATGTCTGCATTGACGGTGCATTTCTTTTTCGTTGGAGGGAATAAAATTGGCAGTTGCTCTTACAGAATTGATAAGCGTAGGCACACTTCAGTCTATTCAGGACGGATTTGCAAAACTTACAGGCATGGCTGCACTCACTACGGACGCTGACGGCAATGCTGTTACAAAGGGAAGTAATTTTACAGAATTCTGCATGGATCTTACAAGGAAAAGCCGTGAGGGCTGCCGCAGATGCGGTCAGTGTGATAAAAAAGGCGGCGAGGACGCTCTTCTTTCAAGAAAGTCCGTTGCCTATTCCTGTCATGCAGGACTGGTAGATTTCGCTGCGCCCATTATGCTCGGCGGTGAAATGATCGGCTCGTTCATCGGCGGTCAGGTGCTCACAGAAGAGCCCGATGAGGAAAAGTTCCGCAGTATCGCACGTGAGCTCAGCATCGATGAGGATAAATACATAGCAGCTCTGCGCAAGGTAAAGATCGTAAGCAGAGATAAGGTCGAAGCTGCGGCTGATTTCCTTTTCATAATCGCAGGACTTCTTTCCCAGTCAGCTTATGACGCTTATATCTCAAAGCAGAACAATTCGGGACTTACAAGCCTTAATCAGGCACTTTATAAAAAGGTAGACGAGGCAGGCGTACTTGTAAAGCGCACGGAAAAGTCGCTTAATTCGCTCAAGGACGCTTATGCAAACCTTGGCGAGATCGCAAAGGGTACATCGGCTGAGATAGTAAAGACGAACGATACCCTCAAGCAGATACAGGATATCGCGCTCAACACGAAGATACTCGGCTTCAACGCTTCTATCGAAGCATCGAGAGCGAAGGAAGCAGGAAAGGGCTTCGGCGTTATCGCGCAGGAAGTCAGAAGCCTTGCCGAAACGAGCCAGAGCTCCGCAGACAGCATTCAGAACGCAATGACAAGCATCGACAGCCGTTCAAAGGCTATCATTGAAAATATCGCAAACACACAGAACGTTGTTGCAAACTGCTACAAGGATATTGAGCAGTTCAGCTCGCTTCTTGACGATATCAAAAATATGAAGTAACGATCCCCATAAAAGGAGGCGGATATTATGGATATGAGTACATCTATCGCTTCAACGGCAATGGCAATGAAGCAGGCAGAGTTCCGGCAGCAGGCAGGCGTAAGCATACTCAAAAAGAGCATGGACGTAAGCTCACAGCTTGCAATGGGAACTATTGAAATGATGAACGATTCCGCAAAGGCATTTGCAGGAGATATCGGCGCAGTATTCGATGCGAGGGCATAAATTTCAAATTCGGGATTAATTTTGCTTTTCACCAAATAAAAATAAAAGCGATGCAATTCAAGATAACGAATTGCATCGCTTTTTCATATAAATGAGCGATAATACTAATTCTTAATCAACCTATAGACAAACTCTTGGCTATAATAAGTTCATTCTGCGTCAAGCTTCCTTGTCAGGCGACAGCCTGCCTGTGGTCGCTTTTCTTGACTGAACTTATTCTATCTGTCGATTTTGTCTATAGAACGAT
>OHEU01000139.1_pt1 | contig 47478 bp, 36 predicted proteins | sample 1567341 | NCBI WGS metagenome assembly OHEU01 (sample SAMEA3879524, study PRJEB24766) | human gut metagenome | biome: human-associated habitat; feature: feces | place: USA | collected 1985/1987 | reverse complement strand
GTGGTCAAGTGGCTCAGGTCGACAGGTTCGTGGCGGACGTAGTGGAAAAGGATACAATCCATATTCATCAAAGAAGCCTCGTTGTACTAACTGTAATGGCAAGGGCACCATCAGATGTGGCATCTGTTATGGTTCGTGTACCAGAACTTGTGGCAGATGTAACGGTACTGGAAGAGCGAGATAGCTTTTCGTGGGTATATACAAAAAGGACATAAATCTTATGATTTATGTCCTTTGTCTTTGAGGTACCTAGCAGAGTCGAACTGCTCTACACGGTTTTGCAGACCGTTACCTAACCGATCGGCCAAGGTACCCTGTGCTAAATTGCGAGTGCAAAGATAGTGCAAATAATCGAGCTGTCCAAATTTTCAGCCATGTTTTTTGTGTTTGCTGCTGCATTTGTCGTAAAAAGCGCAGTTCTCACAGCCAGTCTTGTGACATTTCAACACCCTGTACACCCTATACGCCACAAATATGGCGCATAGGGCGAGGATGATGTATGTCGCGATATACTGCATGGTCTACTTGATATTCTTGAAAGTCTTGGCGAGTCCACCTGTACTCGTTTCCTTGTAGAGTGAAGGCAGGTCGTGGCCCGTCTGCTTCATAACCTGTACCACGCGGTCGAAGCTCACGCGGTGCTTGCCGTCGGAGAACGCCGAGTAGAGGTTGGCGTCGAGCGAGCGGGTTGCGGCAAAGGCGTTGCGCTCGATACAGGGTATCTGAACCAATCCGCATACCGGGTCGCAGGTCATACCCAGGTGGTGTTCCAATCCCATCTCTGCCGCATACTCTATCTGTGCCGGGCTGCCACCGAAGAGCTGGCAGGCTGCGGCGCTGGCCATAGCGCAGGCTACGCCCACCTCGCCTTGGCAACCCACGTCGGCGCCGGAGATGGAGGCGTTCTGCTTGACCACGTTGCCGATGATTCCAGCCGTGGCAAGGGCATGCAGGATGCGGGTGTCGCTGAACTTGTGGCCTTTGGAAAGATGGTAGAGTACGGCTGGCACTACGCCGCAGGCACCACAGGTGGGGGCGGTGACGATGGTGCCACCCGAGGCGTTCTCTTCGCTGGCGGCAAGGGCATAGGCATAGACCAGGCCTCGTGTCTGCAGCGACTGCTTGTAGCCTGTGGCCTTGACATAATAGGTAGGGGCTTTGCGGGGCAGATTGAGCGGGCCGGGCAGTACGCCTTCGTGGTTGATACCACGCTCCACGCACTCCTGCATAGTCTCCCATACCTCCTGCAGATAGGGCCATACCACATCGCCTTCGCACAAATCAACGTACTCCCAGTATGAGCGGCCGTTCTGGTCGCACCAGGTAAGAATCTCGCTGAGCGAGTTCATCTCGTAGACCTCAGGTGTATCAAACATATCTTCGGCCTTACCCTCAGAGAGGGCACCTCCGCCTACGCTGTAGACTATCCACTCGTCGGCGCCGTCGGCTGTGAACTTCATGCCGTTGGGGTGGTAGGGCAGGAAGATGTTGGGCTCCCAGTGTATGTTGACTGTGGCGATGGGCGAGAGCACCTCTATGATGGCGGTGTCGGTCATGTGGCCCTTGCCCGTAGCTGCCAGACTGCCATAGAGGGTCACGTCGAACAGGTGGGCGTCGGGGTGGCGCTTGGCGTAAATCTTGGCGGCCTTCTGTGGCCCCATGGTATGGCTCGATGAAGGGCCCTTTCCAATCTTGTATAACTCAGTAAGTGATTTCATTATAGATATAGTAATGTGGTAATTAGATAAAGAGTGAACCTATCTGGTAAACCAGCGCAGATGCCACCCAGGCCAGCACCGTGGTGTAGCCGGCGGCAAAGAGCGCCCATCGCCATGAGCCCGTCTCGGACTTGATGGCGGCAATGGTGGCAAGACAGGGGAAATAGAGCAGCACGAAGAGCAGGAAGCAATAGGCCGTGAGCGGGGTGATGCCGTCGGCGGCCATCATCTGGTGCAGCAGTTCGTACTTGCGGGTGTTGCCGTCGTCGGAACCCATCTCGTCGCTGTTGGCGTAGAGCACGCCTATGGTAGATGCCACTATCTCCTTGGCGCCGATACCCGAGACGAGTCCCACATCGAGTTTCCAGTTGAAACCCTGTGGACGGAAAACGGGCTCGATAGCCTTGCCGATGTGTCCTATGTAGCTCTGCTCCTGCTGTTGCTGGGCTGTAAGTCCTTCATGATGAGGGAAATAACCCAAAGCCCAGACCACTATCGACGCCACCATGATGATGCCGCCCATCTTGCGCAGATACTGCTTGCCCTTCTCCCACGTATGGCGGCCAATGGCCTTCCAGGTGGGGAAGCGGTAAGGTGGCAGCTCCATCACAAAGGGCGTATCTTCGCCCTTGATGACATGGCGGCAGAAGACGCGGCTCAGTATCACCGCCATCACGATGCCCACGAGATAGAGCGACAACATGATGAGCGGCTGGTAGTTCAGCGCAAAGAAGGTGCCGGTAATCATGACATAGATGGGCAGTCGCGCCGAGCAGCTCATCATCGGCAGGATGAGCATGGTGACCAGACGGCTGCGGCGGCTCTCGATGGTACGCGTAGCCATCACTGCCGGAACATTGCAACCGAATCCCATGATGAGGGGGATGAACGATTTGCCGTGGAGTCCCATCTTGTGCATCAGACGGTCCATGATAAACGCTGCGCGCGACATGTAGCCGCTGTCCTCCATATAGGAGATGAAGAAGTAGAGGATGAGTATCTGCGGCAGGAAGACTATCACTGCTCCCACGCCACCGATGATGCCGTCGGCTATCATGTCCTTGAGCGGGCCGTCGGGCATATACTGTCCCACCATCGTGCCGAGCCAGGCGATGCCGTCCTCTATCCATCCCATGGGTATCTGTCCCAAGAGGAAGGTGGCAGAGAACATCACCAGCAAGAGCAGGATGAAGATGGGGAAGCCCACAAAGCGGTTGGTAATGATGCGGTCTATGAGGTGGGTCACCTGATAGGTGTCCTTCTTGTGTCCGGTAGAGTATTCGGCCTCTTGCAGCGCGCCGTTGATAAATCCGTACTTGGCGTCCATGATGGCTGTCTCGCTGTCGTCGCCCGTTTCCTCCTTCACACGCCGTGCCGCCTCGTCGCGATGGCGCAGTATCTCCTCGGCATCGGGCAGCGTGCGGATATAGCGTTCGGCCTCCTTGTCATTTTCAAGCAACTTGATGGCAAGATAGCGGGTAGAGTAGCGGTGGCGCAGATTGGCAGCCTTCTTCAGGTGCTCCTGGATTTCCTCGATGCCATGTTCTATCTCGTGGCCGTGGTTGATGTGCACATGGCGGTAGTGAGGGTCGTCGTCCTCGTTGCCCTCATACATACGGATGATGGTCTCGAAGAGTTCCTTTACACCACGGCCGTTGGTGAAGACGGTGGGTACCATGGGCACACCGAAGAGGCGTCCCAGGCGGTCGGCGTCGACATGGTCGCCTCGCTTCTCGGACTCGTCAAACATGTTGAGAGCGCATACCATGCGCACGTGCATGTCTATGAGTTGGGTGGTGAGATAGAGGTTGCGCTCCAGATTGCTGCTGTCTATCACGTTGATGATGATATCGGGCGTCTTGTCGATTATCTGTCTGCGCACATAGATTTCTTCGGGCGAATAGGCCGACAGCGAATAAGTGCCGGGCAGGTCGACGATATGGAAGGTGTAGCCGTCCATCTCTGCCACGCCCTCCTTGGCGTCTACCGTCACGCCACTGTAGTTGCCCACATGCTCATGGGCCCCCGAGATGAAATTGAAGAGTGATGTCTTGCCGCAGTTGGGGTTTCCCACGAGCGCCACATTGATGTCGTGGCTCTTGCGGATGGCAGCGTCTTCCAGCTGCTGGTCGGTGGGCGCCTCGGCGGTATGGGTGTCTGTGCCTGCGTTGGTTTCTATTTCGGGCTTGATATTGGTCTGTGTCTTGGCGACCTCTCCGGCGGTAACCACCTCAATCTGGTCGGCCTCGCTATGGCGCAGAGAAACCTCATATCCCATAATACGGTATTTTACTGGGTCGTGGAGCGGCGCATTGAGCAACACCTCTACTTTCTTGCCCTTGATAAATCCCATTTCTACGATGCGTTTGCGAAAGCCGCCGTGTCCAAGCACTTTGACGATAACGCCTTTCTCACCGGTTTTAAGTTCTGAAAGTTTCATTCTACTATTGGTTTAATCTGATGCAAAGTTACTCAAAGTAGTGTGTAACACAAAGAATCTGCCCTTGTTTTTATTTGTGCCAGTCAAAAAACTAAGCCATCCCAACGTAATCTCAGCAAGGTGCAGGCTCTCCTGCCGATGCCGTGGGATGGCTGGGGGAGAGAAATGGGGAAGAATGGCAGGCTTGTCGTGCCTCTAAACAGGCTCAAATGCTCTCATTCCCCTACTTCTCAGTCCCGACGACGTTGTGCAGATGGTTTCGGCGTCCAGTTCTTGCCTCTGTTTGCTTGTGGCAAGGCCCCCTGTCACATTTATAGACTGTTATAAATAGGATGACGGCATGACGGAACGCCTTATTTTACAGTTTTTGCGTCTCCAGAACGCCTTATTTTACAAATATCTCGTCTTCCGAACGCCTTATTTTACAGTTTTTGCGAGTTTCCTGATGGCCTTTCAGCTCATTATCGAGCCATTTGGTTGTCTTGAGGTTGTGGTTGCTCGTGCGTAACGATTGAAACGTGAGTCCGTATCAAATGTCACGTGACTACGTATCGTAAGGTACGTGGGCTCGTTTCAAACGGTACGAGCTGGCTAAGCTGGTTTGCGGGACGAAGAACATGCTTTATACAATTGTATGAATGGATATATTTCTTTTCTGGGTAAAAACACACATTCTCCCCACGGTTTGGTAAGGAGCGGGAGCGTAATCCTCGCGCATGAAAAATCCCGATGCCCTGGTTGAGGACATCGGGATTATATATATTAATAAGGTGTAATCGCTTAGAAGAAGAGGTAGCGGTTGTCAACAATCTTGGCGTTGGCGTAGAGCTCGCTCATATAACCGGCAGCCATCTGCATGGCTCTCTGGTTGAGCTTGGCCTCCTGGGTCTTGATATCCAGCTTGCCGGGACGCATGGTCTTGCCGGTAACGCTGAAGAGGTATACACCTGCATTGCCCTTCACGGGAGCCTTGCAGAACTTGCCCTTGGCTGTAGCTGCGATGGCACCACTCAGAGCGGGCTCGGTAGAACCGGTAGCTGTAACGAATACAGGAGCAGCGAAGGTAACCTGGCTGATAGCGGTTACGGTAGCGCCCTTGGCCTTAGCCTCGTTGACAGACTTCACGCCCTTAACCTTCTCCATCAGCATCTCTGCCTTCTTGTCCTTCATCACCTCTGCCTTGACCATGTCCATTACCTGAGCATCGTCGAGATCGCGGTAGCCCTTGGCGTGAATCTTGTCGAGAACGGCTACGAGCAGGTGGTTGTTGTCACCACACTCATACATAGGAGATACTTCTTTCTCCTTGGCCTCGAACAACCACTTCATAGCGTCGCGGGTGCTGTGGATGCCGGCGAGGTTGTGCTGAGCGGTAGTGATGTCGTTGGCCTCTCTTACGGTGTAGCCAGCCTTGGCTGCATTCTTGACAATCTTCTCCTCGGTGTCGTTGGCACTTACAAACGAGCTGAACTTGTTGTAAGCGGCACTGTAAGTATCCTTAGAGAACTCGATGGTCTTCTTGACAACGGCTGCAACATACTTGTTGACCATAGCCTTGCGGTCTACGACCTGAAGCACTACGCTGCCCTGAGTGAAGTTGATGACCTTGGTCTCGTTGGCAGAGAGAGTGTTGAGGCTATTGATAAAGTTCTTGGTGTCCTTGTCCATAGAGGGAGCTGCCTGATACTGGGCAGTGGTAATCCACAGCTTTTCGCCAGTCTGGTTGTACTTCTTGGCGAGTGCCTCGAAGTCGGCACCTGCTGCGAGTGCGCGGTAGATAGAGTCGGCAGTAGCCTTGGATGCTTCGGGAGTTTCGGCTGCCACCTGTATCTGGCGATACTGGATAGAGTCTGGCATCTGGGTCTTAGACACGAGCTTCACGATGTTCATGGTGTTGTCCTGAGCATTGTTGAAGACGCGTGATGTCTGACCTACAGCCATAGAGTCGAGCTGGGCAGCGATGTCCATAGGATATGCAGCCTTGGTCACGGGCAGACCCAGATAGGGGATGAGCGATGCGCTCTTGCGTACCACTTCTGCGGGGTCAGCGGCAGCAACCATGTCGTTGTGATAAGCCTCGAAGTCCTTCTTGATAGCGGCGCGGTCGGCTGCTGAAGGTACTACCTCGATGTCGATATACTTGATGTCGCGGGCTTCAACAAACTGCTCGAAGCGGGGCTTCAGTTCGTTGTACTTGGCCTTGAGGTCTGACTTCTCGATGGTCACCTTGCTGTCATCGATAGAAGAGTAGGGCAGAGCGGCGAGCTCAACTTGAGCCTCTTCGTTCTCCTCCTTGAATGAAGCCTTGGCCTCGATGGCGTTGGAGATGAAGCAGCTGCCGAGCAGTGCCTGGTACTTCTGTGCAAGAGTCTGCTGGCGCAGTGTCTTCTCGATGAAGTTCCAGTATTTGTACAGGCTGTTGTACTGCTGTGCCATCTGAGGATTTACACCCTGCTGGGCCTTGTACTCGGCGAGGAACTTCTGCAGCTGGTTGACGTCGAAGCGTCCGGTCTGCTGGTTGATAAACGGAGTGTTCATGAGCAGTGGGTTGGTACCCTGCTTCAGGATGTTCTGCAACTCGCCGTCGGTAACGGTGAGGCCCAGTTCCTTGGCTTCCTTCTCAATGATTTTGGTCTGAACGTAAGTGCTCCAAACCATATCCTTAACCTGGTTGAGCTGGTCTTCATTCAGGTTTTCAGTACCTTGCTGCATCTTGATGATTTCGGTGTTCTCGTCAACGAGCTTCTGGAATTCCTGAAAATTGATTTTCTCTCCCAATACTTCACCGACCTGCTGACGCTGGTCGTTTTTAGTAGTTTCGCACGAACGAACCATTTCTTCGGCGATGAATGCAAAAAGGCCCAGTGCGATAATACCTATCAGCAGGCCGCCTTTGCTTCTAATTTTTCCTAATGCTGCCATTATTGTTTATAGTTTTTATTATTATTGTTTTCTCGTTTTTTCTAAATGCCTACAAAAATAGTAAAAAGAAAGCAAACCACGGCACTTTTCGCCGAAAATTTGCTCTCAGGCATTAACTTTTAGTTGTACAAGGACGATTTTGGTCATTGTATTCTTGATAATCTTGAACTCAAACTTGCCGATGGTCACTATCTCGTTGAGTTTGGGGAGACTTTCGTAGTAGTGGAGTATGAGTCCGCTGATGGTCATGTATTCGTCGCTTTCGGGGAGTCCCAGGTCAAACATCTCGTTGACTTTGTCTATCTCCAGTCGGGCAGAGAGCAGATATTCTCCGTTGTCGAGCTGCTTGGCGATATACTTGGTGCTGTCGTGCTCGTCTTCTATGTCGCCGAAGATTTCCTCGACGATGTCCTCGAGCGCCACGATGCCGCTGGTACCGCCAAACTCGTCGACCACCACGCCCAGTGATTTCTTCTCCTGCAGGAATGTCTTCATCAGTTTCTGCGCTGCCATGCTCTCGGGCACGAACGGCATCTGGCATACATGCTCTTTCCACTCGGCAGCGTTGCGGAACAGCTCGAGCGAGTGGATGTAGCCAATGATGTTGTCGATGTCATCGCGGTAAACGATAATCTTGGAGTTGCCGCTCTCGATGAATTTCTGCTGGAGTTCCTCGATGCTGCAGTCTATGCTTACGGCATTGATCTCGGTGCGTGGCACCATGCAGTCGCGCACCCTGATGTCTGAAAATTCAAGGGCGTTCTGGAATATCTTGACTTCGTCATTGATGGGGCTGTCGGCCTTGGCGTTGTCGAGCGACGAGTGGACAAGGTAGTCCAAGTCGACCTTGGAGAACCCTTCGTCGTCGTCTTCCTTTTCCATGCGCTTGCCTATCAGTCTGAGCAGAAATTTGGCAGACAGGGTAGAGAATTTGCTGATGGGCCATAGGACGATATAGAAGAAATAGGCTATGGGCGAAAAGAGCGTAAGCAGCTTGTTGGCATTGTTCTTGAACAGCGTCTTGGGCAGAAATTCGCCGGTGAACAATACCACGATGGTCGAGAGTATGGTGTCGGCAGCTACGCGCATACCGACGTCGAGCGGCTCAAAGAGCGTCTTGTCGAAGAACTTGGCAAACAAGATGCCGTAGACCACCAGCACGATGTTGTTGCCTACGAGCATGGTGCTCACAAAGCCGTTGGGGTGGCTATAGAATACCGAAAGTAGCTTCTGGGTGAATACACTCTTCTCCTTGTCCATCTCTGCGCGCATTCTGTTGCTGGAGACGAAAGCGATTTCCATGCCTGAGAAGAATGCTGAAAGAACCATGGAAATCAGGATGCCTATAAGTAGCGGTATGTCTATGTTGTCTAACATGATTTAGTGCATAATTGGTATTGACGTGTTGCGGCGCTGTGGCATCGGAGCCGGGCGCAGTTGTGGAGCCACCGAGTCTTTGGCTGTCGTCACTGTGTCGCTCTCGCTGCTGTCAAAGTCGCCTTTCACGAACGAACCCTTGCTGTTGGATATGTAGTATTTCGTCATCTTTTCGTCGCTGCGGAAGTAGCTGCCCTCAATCTCGCGCTCGGGGGTAACCAGTTTGGAGTAGACATGGGAGTAGAGCTCGTGTCTGAGCTCATCCCAATAGAGCTGCTCGCTGGAGAAACGCAGTCCGTCGTTGGTAAGTATATGTACTCTACCGCGCAGTTCCCACAGTCGGCTTTCATCATAATAATACGCAGTGTCGCACTGGATGTAGGACTCTACATGGAAACGCTGGTCAAACTGCTCCAGAAACAGTCCCTTGTCGAATATCCATCGCGAGGGCTTGCGGTTCTGGTTGACCTCCCATCTCTCGGTGACAATGCGGTACTTGATGACGCCCGAGTCGGAAATGAGCGTGTTGACGCCATAGGATATCATCATCGCCACCGAATCGCGGGGATTGATGGCGGGAGCTGTGTGCTCTTGCTGTTCCTGACAGGAGATGCAGAAAAGGGCTGCAAGCAGCGAGATGATGGTTAAGCGTCTTGACACTGTAAGTCTTTTTATACCTCTATATTAATCAACCTTCCACTTGGCGAACCAACGCTCGTTGAAAGTGAGGCCGATATTGATGCGGAAGATGTTTTCCTTGATGTAACCTGGCGCTGTGGAGCGAACCCACTGGCCGCTGATGTTCAGGTAAGAACGGTTGTTGTAGGCGTTGACGATGGGAAGGCCGAAACCAGCACTGACGCTGACCTCCTTGGGGCCGTCCTGACCGTTGACGGTGACATAGGGTGTGGCGTAGGATGCACCGACGCGATACTTGATGCGCTGGAAGAAGCTGCGGCCATACTCAGCCTTGCAGTATTCGCCACCAACGGTAATCTTCTGGCGGTCTTTGAGCGAGTTCTTGAGCGTGAACTGAGACACGCCGTTCTCTACAGAGAACTCGGGGAACTGGATGTCGCCCCAGAGTTGGCAGGTATAATCGACACCCACCTTCCACTGGTTGTCGTGGTTGAAGGCGATACCTACACCGAACATGTCGGGGATAGACAAACCGTTGGTGATGCTATAACGGGTGGTGTCGGCTACGGCCTGCTGGGTGTTGGTCGAGATGACCATGCACTCGGGGTCGGCGTTGAGCTTGTGTCCGGGGCTATAGGTGGCACCTACGGTGAGGGTATTCTTTTTGCTCAGCGGCAGTATACCCTGCACGCCCAGGTCGAGCTTGTAGCTGCGTATGTCGGCAGAGAAATAACGTGCCAAGGTGTTGGCATACGAGTCGCTGTAGCGGTTTACGAGCGAGCGGTCGTAGTTGCCCCACAGATAAGAGATGTTGGCACCGATGGATAAGTACTTGATTGGGCGCCAACCTGCACCAAAATATGCCTGATGTACACCGCCGCTACCCGAATAGGTATTGGAAGACATCACGGTCATCTGGTTGCCTACATAGGAGGAAGTGCCGTAGTTGTAACCCACGGTGGTGAAGGGAATGATACCGAAGCTGACGCCGAGGTTCTTGAACGCGCGGAAACCGGCCACGATGTACTCAAGGTCGGCGTTGTTGGCGTTTTGCTTCTTGCCATTCTCATTGAAGTTGGTTATCTGGCCTGTTATTCCCACATCGAAGATAAAAGAAAGTGAGTCGATAACAGAGTAAGAGGCGGGGTTGAGATAATTGACCTGATTGTGCTCGCGAAATCCCAGGCCCAATCCGTTCATACCGCGGTTGAATCCGCTCGACTGGTCGGCCAACAAGCCCAATCCAAACTGACTATAAGGAGAGTTGGTGCCACTCTGTGCCGTTATATTCAGTACCGCTAAACCCATAAGGGCTATGCTAAGAATTATTCTTTTCATTAACGTATGTGTTGTATAGCGTGCAAAATTATCGAAAAAAATTGAAATATGATACGAAAAGTCCAAAAAACAAGCTATTTTTGCACTGTGAAACATTTTAATACATTTTTGAAGACCGTGTTGTTGACATTTTTGGTGTCTTTGACATGCGTTACCAGTAGGGCTACAGAGTCTGCCGACTCCGTGGACATCGCGCTGCTTACCTGTGGGCCGGGCGATGAGGTCTACTCGCTCTACGGCCATACAGCCATCCGTTATACCGACCATCGCACTGGCGAGGATATGGTCATCAATTACGGTATGTTCTCTTTCAATCAGGACTATTTTGTCCTGAGGTTCGTCTTTGGACTTACTGATTATCAGATGGGCATCACGCCTTTTGATTATTTCATGCGCGAGTATCAGTATGAAGGCCGTTGGGTCTACCAGCAGACCCTTAACCTCACCGCCGAGCAGAAGCGTGCCATCGGTGAAGCCCTTGCCCGCAATTATCTCCCAGAAAACCGTACCTATCGTTATAATTTCTTCTATAACAACTGTACGACCAAGGCCCGCGATGTCATTGTGGGTCAGTTGGGTTGCGACATAGAGTATCCTCAGCGCGACCTTGACGGTGTGACCTTCCGCACTATGCTTCACCAGTGGAATGAAGACTATCTCTGGAGCCGATTGGGCAATGATTTGCTTCTCGGTGTCAAAGCCGACCGTCAAGTCTCTATGGCTGAGCGTCAGTTCCTGCCCGACAGTCTGCGCGAGGATTTTGAAGATGCTTATCTGCGGCTTCCCTCTGGCGAGCGTCGCAAGCTGGTCTCAGACAGTCGTATGCTCTTCGCACCATCGGTGTCGCAACTGGCTGAAAAGCAAGATGCAGAGTCAGGCTTTGCGGCTGCGATGCCTCCTATGGCAGTGGCCCTTGCGGTGCTGATGGTCGTGTTTGTCGTCGCCATCATCGAGTGGCGCACCCGCCGCATCCTCTATGGGCTCGACATCCTGTGGCTTCTCGCTACGGGTGTGGGAGGAATCATCCTGACAGCCATGATTTTCTCGCAGCATCCCACGGTGAGCCTTAATTTCCAGATACTGATACTCTCTCCGCTCTGCCTTGTAGCCCTCTGGCCCGTGGCGCGTTCACTGCGACGCCGCCAGTTCGGCAGATGGCTGTGGGTGATAGCCGGGTCACTGGCATTGTCACTTTTTATGGGCATTTGGCAAAAATATGATGCATCAATATGGACTTTGGCATTATCTTTGCTGTTTAGAGTTGCAGTACTCTATAACTGGTGTAAACGAACAAAACAAACAACCGCATGAATAAATGTCTGACAGCGATATTGCTCGCACTCTCAGCTACCGCCTCGGCCCAGCGGCTGCAGCCGGCGCCCCGCCTCGTGGTCAATATCACCATCGACCAGTTGCGTACTGATTACATACAGGCTTTCGCTCCTCTCTATGGTCCCGACGGATTCAAGAAACTTCTGTCCGAAGGGCGTGTCTATGAGGCCGCAAGCTACGACTTTCTTCCCATTGACCGTGCCTCGGCTGTGGCGTCTATCAGTTCGGGCACTACACCTTATTATAATAATATAGTAAGCTCGCAATGGCTTGACCGAGCCACGCTGCGCCCCGTCTATTGCGTGGCAGACAGCAAGGTGGGTACTTCGCCGCGCCTGCTTTCCACTTCTACCATAGGCGACGAGCTCAAGGTGGCTACTGGCGGCTCTGCGCTCGTCTATGCCCTCGCTTTCAGCCGTGATGCCGCCGTCCTCTCTGCCGGTCATGCTGCCGACGGAGCCGTGTGGGTCGACGACAACCGTGGCGTGCTTGCCACCTCGGCCTATTATCCGCAGAAGACGCATAAGTGGCTCAATGCCTACAATGCCGTCTATTCGCAGCGCGCGTCGGATGACCGCACCAAGAACCTTGCCGTAGCCCATGCAGCTCAGGCTTGCGTGGTGGAGCAGGCTATGGGGCGTGATGCCGTGACCGACTATCTCGCCGTAACGCTCTCTGCCAAAGGACGCGGCGCAGCCAACTGGCAGACAGATATGGAGGGCGTGTACATCAAGCTCGACCAACTGCTGGGCGACCTTGTGGCTGGCATCGAGAAACAGGTAGGTAAGGAGCATGTGTTGTTTGTGGTGACCAGCACGGGCTATACCGATGAAGAGAATGTAGATTATTCCAAATACAATGTGCCCACCGGCACGTTCTACATCAACCGCACCGCCAATCTGCTCAACATCTATCTCGGTGCAGTTTATGGCCAGGGTAGATATGTTGAAGCCTGTTATCACAACGAAATCTATCTGAACCACAAGCTGATAGAGCAGAAGCGTATCAGCCAGAGCGAGGTGCTGGTGCGTTGTCAGGAGTTCCTTATCCAGAACTCGGGAGTGCGCGATGTCTATACCACCAACAGCCTTCTCAATGCGGGCGGCGACACACGCAAACTGCGTAATGGCCATCATCCCGCCATCAGCGGCGACATTGTGGTTGAGGTGGCTCCAGGTTGGCAGTTGTATAACGAAGACAATCAGGAACGCTACACTTGTCGTGCTTCGTTTGTGCCGTTCCCCATCATATTCTATGGCGCCGGAACCCCGGCAGAGCACATCAATACCCCGGTAAGCGTGGAGCATATCGCACCCACCATTGCCAAGGCCATACGCATCCGGGCTCCCAATGCCTGTAAGTCAGAACCCTTGTTCTGACGTTTTTCCTGCAACCTCTGTCGGCGGCAATGCCGTGACGTCGACAGTGGTTACAGGTTTTGTTTTCCCCTTGTTTGTTATAGCCATTCCCAAGGTGCCTTTGCGGGTGCCTGCATTGATAGATATGTAAGTGTAGGCGCTTGAGCCCTTGCAGTATGGCACAAAAATGATTGCAGACATCACTGCGTGTGATTAAAATACGGCAAATAGTGCATAATTGTACGAAAATATTTGTACCTTTGCACATGATTATCAAGATAATAAATAAAATAATATAAGCAATGAATTTCAACAAAATTCTGAAGTCGCTGTTTGGAGACAAGTCCACCCGCGACATGAAACTCATCCAGCCCCTTGTAGAAAAGGTAAAGGAAGCATACCCTGCCATCAAGGCCTTGAGCAACGACGAACTGCGTGCCAAGACCAAGGAGATACAGAAGTATGTGCAGGATGCTGCCCTGACTGAGAAAGAGCAGATAGCCAAGTTGCGTGCCACCATCGAGGAAACTCCTATTGATGAGCGTGAGAAGATTTTCAACAAGATAGACAGTCTTGAGAAGGACGCGCTCGAGAAGTACGAGAAGGCCCTCAACGATGTTATGCCTATTGCCTATAGCATCGTCAAGGATACCGCCCGCCGCTTTGCCGAGAACGAGGAGACTGTGGTTATTGCCAACGACTTCGACCGTGAACTGGCTGCCAATCCTGCCAACGACTTTATCACCATCGATGGCGACAAGGCCATTTACCACAACGAGTGGACGGCCGGAGGTAACAAGGTGAAGTGGGATATGGTACACTACGATGTGCAGATTTTCGGTGGTGTCGCCCTCCATCAGGGTAAGATTGCCGAGATGGCTACTGGTGAGGGTAAGACTCTCGTGGCTACTCTGCCAGTATTCCTCAATGCGCTTACCGGCAACGGTGTACACATGGTGACCGTCAATGACTATCTGGCCAAGCGTGACTCCGAGTGGATGGGCCCACTCTATATGTTCAATGGACTTAGTGTAGATTGTATCGATAAGCACCAGCCCAATTCTGAGGCCCGTCGCAAGGCTTATCAGGCTGATATTACCTTCGGTACCAACAATGAGTTCGGCTTCGACTATCTGCGTGACAATATGGCTGTTTCGCCTGCTGACCTCGTGCAGCGCCGCCACAACTACGCCATCGTCGATGAGGTCGACTCGGTATTGATTGACGATGCCCGTACCCCACTTATCATCTCTGGCCCTATCCCCAAGGGCGACGACCAGATGTTCGAGCAGTTCCAGCCCCTCGTTGAGCGTCTCTATGAAGTTCAGCGCAAGCAGGCTACCGAACTCCTTGCCGAGGCACGCCAGAAAATCAGCGCCGCAGAGAAAGAGGCCGATGCCAAGAAGGCTCAGGAGTTGCAGGCTGAGGGCTTCCTCGCTCTTTTCCGTTCGTTCAAAGCTCTCCCCAAGAACAAGGCGCTTATCAAATATCTCTCTGAGGATGGCATCAAGTCTGGTTTGCAGCGTACCGAGGAGATGTATATGGAGAACAATAACCGCCGTATGCCCGAGGCCGTCAAGCCTCTCTACTTTGTGGTAGACGAGAAGCTCAACAGTGCCGACCTTACCGATAAGGGAACTGCATGGCTCGCCGCCCAGGTCAATGATGACAAGCTCTTTGTATTGCCCGACATCACTTCTCAGATGTCTGCGCTTGAGAGCCAGACTGGTATCTCCGACCAGGAGCGCCTGGACAAGAAGGACGAGATGCTTGCCCACTATGCCTTGCAGAGCGAGCGCGTGCATACTCTCCAGCAGTTGCTCAAGGCTTACACCATGTTCAACAAGGATGACGAGTATGTCGTTATCGATGGCCAGGTCAAGATTGTTGATGAGCAGACAGGCCGTATCATGGAGGGTCGCCGCTGGAGCGATGGTCTCCACCAGGCTGTTGAGGCCAAGGAGCATGTCCGTGTTGAGGCTGCCACCCAGACCTTTGCCACTATCACCCTGCAGAACTACTTCCGTATGTATCACAAGCTCTCTGGTATGACCGGTACTGCTTCTACTGAGGCAGGCGAGTTCTGGGATATCTACAAGCTCGATGTTGTCGAGATACCTACCAACCGTCCTGTCGCACGTATCGATATGGACGACCGTCTCTACAAGACCAACCGCGAGAAGTATCGTGCCGTCATCGAGGAAATCGAGGAGATGCGCAACGCCGGACGTCCCTGTCTGGTGGGTACCACTTCGGTAGAAATCTCAGAGTTGCTGAGCCGTATGCTCACCCTTCGCAAGATACCCCACGAGGTGCTCAATGCCAAGAACCACTTGCGTGAGGCCCACATCGTGGCCCAAGCCGGACAGAGCGTCAATGGACTGGGCGCCGTGACCATCGCCACCAATATGGCTGGTCGTGGTACCGACATCAAGCTCTCTCCCGAGGTCAAGGCTGCAGGTGGTCTCGCCATCATCGGTACCGAGCGCCACGAGAGCCGTCGTGTAGACCGCCAGCTGCGTGGTCGTGCCGGCCGTCAGGGCGACCCCGGTTCGTCTGTTTTCTATGTATCTCTCGAAGACAAGCTCATGCGTCTCTTCGCTTCCGAGCGTATCGCCAAGATTATGGACCGCATGAAGATTGAGGACGGAGAGCGTATCGAGTCGCCTATCATGTCGCGCGCCATCGAGTATGCCCAGAAGAAGGTCGAGGAGAACAACTTTGGTATCCGTAAACACCTGCTTGAGTACGATGATGTGATGAACAAGCAGCGTACTGTTATCTACGACAAGCGCCGTCATGCACTGATGGGTGAGCGCATCGGTATGGATGTCGCCAACATCATCTGGGACCGTTGTGTGTCTATCATCGAGAACAACGACTACGAAGGCTGCAAGGAAGGCTTCCTTAAGGTTCTTGCCATGGAGTGCCCCTTCACCGAGGAAGAACTTCTCGCCGGCAAGCGCGATGATTTGGCTGAGCGCGCATTCCAGGAGGCTATGGCTTCATTCAAGCGCAAGAATGAGCGTATGCAGAGCATTGCCTACTCCGTAATCAGCGACCTCTATCAGGCCCATGGCGACCGCATCGAGCGCATTGCCGTTCCAGTGACCGATGGCCGCCATATCTACCAGATACCTTGCAACTTCAACGCTGCTTATACCTCTGAGTGCAAGGAGGTGGTCAAGGAGTTTGAGAAGTATATCGTCCTCCATACCATCGATGACGAGTGGAAGGAGCACCTTCGCCAGCTCGACGAGTTGCGCCACAGTGTGCAGAACGCCACTTACGAGCAGAAAGACCCGCTTCTCGTGTTCAAGCTCGAGAGTGCCAAGCTCTGGGATGCCATGATTGACGACCTCAACAACCGTGTGGCCTCAGTCCTTATGCGTGGTCAGGTGCCCGAGTTGCAGCAGCCTGTACAGGAGGCAGCCCCCGAGGAGCGTTCTCAGCGTTACAATGAGCAGAAGATGGACCTCGACGAGCAGGCCCAGCGCAGCGCTGCCCAGCGCGATACCCGTGAGGGAGCCGACCAGGTCAATCACACGCCTTTCGTAGCTCAGAAGATGCCACGTCCCAATGACCCATGTCCCTGCGGTTCGGGCAAGAAGTTCAAGAACTGCCACGGACGCAATCTCCGATAATATGATTGAAGCCAAAGACCTGCTGAAGCAATTCGGCGAAAAGACAGCTGTAGACATCCCGTCGTTTGTTATCAACGACGGAGATGTCCTCGGACTCGTCGGCAACAATGGTGCCGGAAAGACCACATTCTTCCGACTCATCCTTGACCTGCTCGACGCCGACCGGGGTTCGGTCACCATCGACGGAGCCAACCCTGCCGAGAGCGAAGACTGGAAAGCGGGTGTAGGAGCTTATATTGACGAGGGTTTCCTTATCGATTTCCTCACCCCCGAAGAGTATTTCGAGTTTGTCGGCAAGGTCAACGGCATGAGCCGCGATCAGGTTGCCGAACGGCTGACTGTCTTTGAGCGCTTTATGGCTGGCGAGGTGATGGGGCAGAAGAAGTACATACGCGATTTCTCTGCCGGCAACAAGCAGAAGGTGGGCATCGTCTCAGCCCTGCTCAGCCGCCCCAAGACCGTCATTCTCGATGAGCCGTTCAACTTCCTCGACCCGTCGAGCCAGATACTGCTCAAGAAACTCCTTGTCGAATATGCCGCCCAGGAGCATGCCACCATACTGGTGAGCAGCCACAATCTGGAGCACACCATCGACATTTCTACGCGAGTGGCTCTCTTGGAGCATGGCCAGATTATCAAGGATCTGCCCAATGAGGGTGGTAGCGCCGAGAGCGAGTTGGAGAGCTACTTTGAAGTGAGCGAATAGCCGTCTTTAGGTTTCACCCTATACCGTTATCCCCATAGATGTAGGTACTTCCTGCCTCTATGGGGATTATTGTTTCTGCATGTCCGACTTCCGAGCATGTCTCTATTGATGCCGAGCATGTCTCTGCCGATACCGAGCATGTCTCTGCAGATGCCGAGCATATCTCTGCCGATGCCGAGCATATCTCTCCCGGTGCAGAGCATGTCTGCCTATCCGCCGGCACTGTCCTCGCTTTCGCTATTCATGCCTTTGGTTATCTGGCGATTAACGAAGAAAGCCATTCCGACACCGTGATGATGTCAGAATGGCTTTCCTCCTTTTATATGATAAGATGTATTAATACTCTTCTTCGGCTACGTCTTCAGCCTCCATGTTCAGGTCTTCGGGGTCGGTGTCGAAGGTGGTGCGATAGCTTTCTTCCGTGAGCTTGTCCTCGTCATAGCTGTCGTCGTCCTCGTCATAGTCCTCGCCGCTGTCCTCGTTGGCATCGTCCAATTCCTCGTCGTCCTCATCCTCGTCAAAGTCACGCATTTTCTTGTCGTCCTCGTCAAATTCCGACTTGTAGCGGGGCTTCTCCACTTCGGGTTTCAGTTTGGCAAAGATGGCCTCCACCCATGAGCCTTTGGGTATCTCGAGCACCTCAAAACCGTCGTTCACTTTTTTCTCATACATGCCGCCGGGCTTGTGCAGACGGTTGGCGGGTAGGGTAGTGGTGCTGATGTCAAAACCGCTGAGGATGATATCCTGAATGCTCTGTGAGAGCGATTCCCAACCACCGCCGAAGTTGCGCTCGAGCACCTCCATGAGCTTGGCAGCCGAGATGTGGCGTATATTTTCATAGGTGAGGTCGGTGACTCTGTTGATGGGACGCTTCTTGACAGCCCACTTCTGTACGTGCTTGTCATCGAGCTTGATTTGTCCGATTTTGAATCCGCGCTCTTCGTATTTCTCGAAGACTTTGGGGTTGTCAATCTTTATCTCTTCCAGCTCAAAGCCACTCTTGATAATATCCATGTAATGCTGCAGGTTGTCTTTGAAATCGGCTTCCTTTTCACCACTTTCCCAGAGGCGGAAAATGTCGTTTTCTTGGGCGTCCCAGATATTACTCTTGTTCAAAGTTTTGAGTGTCAGAACTTTATGGTCTTGCTTCATTGTTTGTGTAAAGTTTGGAGTTTGTATTGGCTGCAAATGTATACAACAAATTGTTAAGTTGCAAATTTTTATGCAAAAAAAATCGTATCAATATGAAAAATATCATTAACTTTGCAATAATTATGAGTGAACCGTTAGCTGAAAGGATGCGTCCGCGCACCTTGGATGATTATGTAGGACAGCAGCATTTGGTGGGTCCGGGAGCGGTGCTTCGCAAGATGATTGATACGGGGCACATCTCTTCGTTTATTCTTTGGGGACCTCCTGGCGTGGGCAAGACCACTCTTGCCCAGATTGTTGCCAGCATGTTGCAGGTGCCTTTTTACACGCTCAGTGCCGTGACCAGTGGAGTCAAGGATGTGCGCGATGTAATAGAACGTGCCAAGAGTGGGCGCTTTTTCAATTCCGCCTCACCCATACTCTTCATCGACGAGATTCACCGGTTTTCCAAATCCCAGCAAGACAGCCTCCTTGGGGCGGTCGAGCGTGGCGTGGTGACGCTCATCGGTGCCACCACCGAGAATCCCTCCTTCGAGATTATCCGCCCGTTGCTCTCCCGATGCCAGCTCTATGTCCTGAAGTCGCTCGAGGCTTCCGACCTGCTCTCGCTTCTTCATCGTGCCGTGAGCCAGGATGTAGAACTCTCCAAGCGCCATATCCATCTGCAGCAGACCGATGCGCTGCTGCGCTATAGCGGTGGCGATGCGCGCAAACTGCTCAACATCCTCGAGCTTGTCATCAGTGCCTCTACCGACGACGAGGTGACCATCACCGACGAGATGGTCGAAGAGCGGCTTCAGCAGAACCCCTTGGCCTACGACAAGGATGGCGAGATGCACTACGACATCATCTCTGCCTTTATCAAGAGCATCCGTGGCAGCGACCCCGATGCCGCCCTCTACTGGATGGCGCGCATGATAGAGGGAGGCGAAGACCCCAAGTTTATTGCCCGCCGCGTGGTGATAAGCGCCGCCGAAGATGTGGGACTCGCCAACCCCAATGCCCTGCTCATGGCCAACACCGCCTTTGATGTGGTCAACAAGATAGGATGGCCCGAGGGCCGCATTGCGCTTGCCGAGGCTGTGGTCTATCTCGCTACCAGTCCCAAGAGCAATTCTGCCTATCTCGCCATCGACGAAGCCCTTGCCGCCGTGCGCGCCACTGGCAATCTGCCCGTGCCGCTGCCCATACGCAACGCCCCCACGGCACTCATGAAGGAACTGGGCTATCACGACGGCTATCTCTATCCCCACGACTATCCCGGCAACTTCGTTGCCCAGTCCTATCTCCCCTTCGAGTTGGGCAGCCGTCGCTTCTGGCACGCCCAGCACAGTCCTTCAGAGGAGAAACTCTATCAGCGCATGCTGCAATATTGGGGCGACAGATATAAAGATGACAAGTAAACCAACAATGAATATAGTATTATTGGATATGCAAATAGTATTATTAGACGGATATGCGTCCAATCCGGGCGACCTTACCTGGGAACCCCTCAAAGAGATGGGCGAGGTAACAGTGTACGACCGCACACAACCTTCAGAGGTAGTCGAGCGTGCGCATGATGCAGAAATCATAGTAACCAACAAGGTAACACTCACGCGGCAGACGCTTGAGCAACTGCCCAACCTGCGGCTGATATGCGTCTTGGCCACAGGATACAACACCATCGACACCCTGGCGGCCCGCGACTTGGGCATCACCGTGTGCAACGTGCCTGCCTACAGTACCGACAGCGTGGCGCAGATGGTCTTTGCACTGATACTTAACATGACCAACCGCGTGGCCCACTATGCCCGCCAGACCCGCGAGGGACGTTGGTCGGCAGCGCCCGACTTCTGCTACTGGGATTTGCCCGTGAGCGAGCTCGCCGGCAAGACCCTCGGCATCGTGGGCCTCGGCCATATCGGTGCCAAGGTGGCAAGCATAGCCCGCGAGTTTGGCATGGATGTCTTTGCCTTCACCAGCAAGAACTCCACCGCCCTGCCCGACTATATCCAGAAGACCACCCTTGAGGGACTCTTCGGTGTGAGCGACATCCTTACCCTCCACTGCCCGCTCACCCCCGATACCCACGAACTCATCAACGCCCGCACCCTCGCCCGCATGAAGCATGGCGCCCTGCTGGTCAATACCGGCCGAGGCCCTCTGGTCAATGAGGCCGATGTGGCCGAGGCTCTTGCCTCCGGACAGCTTGGCGGCTATGGTGCCGACGTGATGTGCAGCGAACCGCCGGCTGCCGACAATCCGCTCTTCGCCCAGCCCAACGCCTTCATCACGCCCCACATCGCATGGGCATCGGTCGAGGCGCGCCAGCGACTGCTCAACGCCACCTTCGACAACATCCGCGCATTCCAGGAAGGCCATCCCCAGAATGTGGTCAATCCCTAAGCGCCATTTGAGATAACCCTTTGCAATGTGCCTGGTCTGTCTGTCAGATTAGGCCCATTGTTTTTTGGTCTGCCGTCTCGCCCCGCCTCTCCCGATGCCATCCATAATATAGTTGCAAACCACGAAACGACTATTTCCCGTCTTTATACCATTATTTCCAACCACGAAATAACCATTTCGCACCCCGCAAAGATGTTGTCTGTCATCACGGCCCTCATCTCTGCCATCGCCGACATCATTGCAGATTGCTGACAACTTTTCGGCTTAACTGCAAAATAATTGGACATTCGCTTTGAATTGCGGGCGAATTGTGCTAACTTTGTCACATATATAATAATGTAATAGGAAGTAGAATATGGATTTAGTACAACGGTTTATCAATTATACACAGTTTGACACCCAGTCTGCCGAAGACTCTCAGACTGTGCCAAGCACGGCCAAGCAGCTCGTGTTTGCCAAATACCTGAAGGAAGAGTTGGAGCGCGAAGGTCTCTCTGATGTCGAGATGGACGAGATGGGCTACATCTACGCCACCCTCAAGGCCAATACCAAGAAAGAGGTGCCCACCATCGGTTTCATCGCCCACTACGACACCAGCATGGACTGCTCTGGCGCCAACATCAAGCCCCGCATCGTCGAGAACTATGACGGTGGAGACATCGTGCTGAGCGAGGGCATCGTGTCGTCGCCCACTAAGTTTCCCGAACTCCTCGACCACAAGGGCGAGGACATCATCGTGACCGACGGCCACACGCTGCTCGGTGCCGACGACAAGGCGGGTATAGCCGAGATTGTCGAGGCGATGTGCTATCTGCGCGACCACGACGAAATCAAGCATGGCGACATCCGTGTGGCTTTCAATCCCGACGAGGAGATAGGCATGGGTGCCCATCACTTCGATGTCGAGAAGTTTGGTTGCGAGTGGGCCTACACCATGGATGGCAGCGACCTGGGCAACCTGGAGTATGAGAACTTCAATGCTGCCGCCGCCAAGGTCATCATCAAGGGTATGAGCGTACACACGGGTTATGCCAAGGGCAAGATGGTCAACGCCAGTCGTCTGGCTTGCGAGTTCAACGCCTTCATTCCCGAGACCGACATCCCCGAGACCACCGACGGCTACCAGGGCTTCTACCATCTGCTGGGCATCGACAGCCACTGCGAGGAAGCCAAACTGAGCTACATCATCCGCGACCACGACCGCGAGAAGTTTGAAGACCGCAAGGACTTCATCGAGTCTATTGCTGCCCGTATGAACGAGAAGTACGGCGAGGGCACGGTCAAGGTTGAGCTGCGCGACCAGTACTACAACATGAAGGAAAAGATAGACCCCAACATGCATGTGATTGACATTGTGCTCAAAGCCATGCAGGAGACAGGCGTCACCCCCAAGGTTGAACCTATCCGTGGCGGAACCGACGGTGCCCAACTGAGTTTCCGAGGTCTCCCTTGCCCCAATATCTTTGCCGGCGGCGTCAACTTCCATGGCCCCCACGAGTTTGTCTCCATCCAGGTCATGCAGAAGGCTGTGCAGGTCATCACCCGCATCTGTGCCATCACCGCCGCATACAACGACTGATTATCCCCAATAACGATAGAAGCTGTTCCTTGTTGAGGAGCAGCTTTTTCGCTTTTATCCTATACGCTTATGGCTGAACTTCCGGCTCTGGTCAAAGACCTTGCCCTCATACTCATTGTGGCTGGCGGCGTCACACTGCTCTTCAAGCGCTTGCGCCAACCCCTCGTATTGGGCTACATCGTGGCGGGCTTTCTCGTGTCGCCCCACATGCCCTACACCATGTCGGTGATAGACAAGGCCGACGTGCAGATGTGGGCCGACATCGGTGTCATCTTCCTGCTGTTCTCCCTGGGCCTCGATTTCTCGTTCAAGAAGATACTCAAGATGGGCATGGCGCCCGTGATAGCCGCCATCACCATCATCCTCTGCATGATGTTTGCCGGCACCGTGGTGGGCCACCTTTTCGGGTGGGCACGCATGGACTGCGTATTCCTTGGCGGCATGCTTGCCATGTCGTCTACCACCATCATCTACAAGGCTTTCGACGACCTGGGGCTCAGGCAGCAGAAGTTTGCCGGGCTGGTGATGAGCGTGCTCATCCTCGAAGACATCATGGCCATCGTCATGATGGTGATGCTCTCGGCCTTTGCCACCGGGGCCAACCCCGACGGCGAGCAGATGGTGGCTTCGGTCGTCAAGATAGGCTTCTTCCTCACGGTATGGCTGGTAGTAGGCATCTTCTTCATCCCCATGTTCCTGCGCAAGACGCGTCTGCTCATGAACGACGAGACCATGACCATCGTGGCGCTCGGACTCTGCTGCGCCATGGCGTGCATCTCCACGCTGGTGGGGTTCAGCAGCGCCTTCGGAGCCTTCATCATGGGCAGCATCCTTGCAGAGACCATCGAGGCCGACAAGATAATCCAACTGGTAGAGCCTGTGAAGAACCTCTTCGGTGCCATCTTCTTCGTGTCGGTGGGCATGCTGGTCGATCCACATATCCTTGTCGCTTATGCCGTGCCCATCGTCATCCTCGTGCTGACCATCCTCGTGGGCCAGAGTGTGCTGGGCTCGATGGGATTTCTCCTGAGCGGTCAGACACTGCGCAACTCCATGCGCTGCGGTTTCTCCATGGCTCAGATAGGTGAGTTCGCGTTCATCATAGCCTCATTGGGACTCTCGCTCCACGTCATCGGCAACTTCCTCTATCCTGTCGTGGTGGCGGTATCGGTCATCACCACCTTCCTTACACCTTATATGATTAAGGCTGCCGACCCCGCCTACAACCAGTTGGAAAAGCGGCTGCCCAAGCGGTGGCTGCGGCGGCTGGGCCATCTGGGTCTTGCCACCCACTCGAGTGCGGTGGAGAGCGGCAACTGGCGACTGCTGATGCGCAAGCTGCTCACCACGGCGCTCATCTACAGCATCCTCACCACCGCCACCATCACCCTCATGTTTACCTTCTTCCTGCCCTTCATCCGGCAGATACTGCCCCACTGGTGGGCCAACGGCGTGTGCGGCCTGGTCACGGTGGTACTCATCTCGCCCTTCCTGCGCGCCATCGTGATGAAGCACAACCACAGCGACGAGTTCAAGGCGCTGTGGACGGGCAACCGCATCAACCGTCTGCCGCTGCTCTTTACCATCGTGGCGCGTATCTTCATCGCCGCGGCGTTCCTCTTCTATATCTGCAACTATCTGGCACGCTTTGCCAATGCCATCGTAATCACTCTGGCGCTCATCGTGATAGCCATCTTTGTGATGTCGCGCAATCTGAAGCGTAGCAGCATACGCTTAGAGCGACTCTTTGTGCAGAACCTACGCTCTCGCGACATCGAGGCACAGGTGCGCGGGCGCAAGCGGCCGCTCTTTGAGGGTCATCTGCTTGACCGCGACCTACATATATCCGAGTTTGAGATTCCCCTCAATTCCGCCTTCGCCGGCAAGAGCCTCGCCCGTCTGCAGTGGGGGGCGCGCTTCGGCGTCCTCGTGAGCAGCATCCTGCGCGGCTACCGTCGCATCAACATCCCCGGTGGCTCTACCATCCTCTTCCCCAAAGACAAGATACAGGTCATCGGCAATGACGAGCAGCTGCATGCCTTCGGCATAGAACTCAGCAGCAATCTTGTGCCCGAAGACCCCAATATCGAGAAGCGGGAGATGGGGCTGCACAGTCTCGTCATCCACGCCGGTAGCGCCTTTGTCGGCAAGACGCTCAGCGAGAGCGGCATACGCGAGAACTATGACTGCATGGTCGTGGGAGTAGAAGAGGGGCAGCAGAACCTTACGATGATTAATCCCAAGCGTCCCTTCGAGCAGGGCGACGTCATCTGGGTGGTGGGCGAGCGAGACAGTATTGACCGTCTGCTCCAAGCCTGATGGCGCGGAGATGTGCTGTGCCTGGATTGGAAGCGTCGTATTTTTTACCACGTAGTTGAGAGGAGTAGCGTTATTACCCACAGTAAAGATATGGCGGTGCGCAGAGGATATGGTACGCATCCTTAGCAACTCTGACGGAGTTGCGATTTCATAGCCCAGGGTTGAGGCGTATAGCGCCTCTACCCTGGGTGCTATATATAATAAGGTGTGCAACGCTGTAAGTGTTGCGTTTAGCCGAAGGCGTTATTACTGGGTTGATATTATTAGCCTATACATCCCCAGCCATTATCATGCTGCGTGCAGAGATGGTCAGCAGAGTTGCCGAGGTACCCTCGGCTCGTGCGGAGGTCATGGCGGCGGTGGCATCTCTTTCTATAAACAGAAACAGCAGGCTCTCCCTGATTGGCGGGTGAGCCTGCTGTTGTCTTATGTTTGTGCGAGGGCTGCTGTTGGTACCCTCGACCCTTGCCTATGGTCTGGCTGTATGTGGTCAGCGCACCACCACCTTGGCACCCTTGACGATGTAGATGCCCGCGGGCACGCTTACGCGCTTGGTGTCACCAGCCTCGGTGCTTACGCGATGTACCAGGCGGCCGTCGATACCGTAGATGGCCACGGTCTCGGCCTTGTCGGCACGGATGATAATCTCGCCTTCGCCGCCAGTGATTGCCTTGCCGCCGGTGGTCTCAACATGGTCGATGCCTACAGGCTTGCCTGCCACATAGACAATCTGGAGATTGGCTGGCAGTCTGTACCCCCGACTCTCGTCCTCTACAAGCACCAAATTATAGAAGTAGTTCTCCATGTTTACGTACATGAAAGGGCTGAGGTTGTTGTCGATATATGACATCTCGATGCCGCCCATCATGAAGTTAAACCCAACCTCTGCTGGGCTCCATGTCTCTTCTACATAGAGTTCGCTACCATCGTTGGGTACATCAATCTGCGTGTAGCCACCTTTCCAATACTTTTTGCTGCCGTCGCTTGCATCCTCGCAATAGATGAAGTATTGCACCTTACCGGCACCACCTATATTTTTGAATTTATACCTGAATAGGGCGTAGTCATCATTTATCTTGGGGGCTTTGACCCTATTGCCGAAACGGAAAGCGTTCTCGGTCTCGTAGTCACCCGGTGTGACGTTGGTCTCCACGTTCGTAAGTACCAGGACTGGCTTTGTGGTCGTTTCGGCTGTGATTTTCTGGGGCGCCGATATATCCTCGCCCGCTTCGTCCTTGGCCCTGACGTAGAAGTCGCCTTCTGGTACTTCTACAAGTATAGTGATCTGGCGTGTAATCGTCGAGTGGGCAGGCACACTGAAGTAGCAGTCGCCGCTGGGGGTGTTATTGTAATTCTGGTCGTCTCTGCCGGAATGTAGCGTTATAAGTCCGATGTAGTCTTCGTTGCCATTGTTGGTCACCTCCACGTTGAAGGTGGCCTTTTCCAGACCGACTATTTTACCTGCGGGTGTTATGGTGGCGCTGAGCATAGTGTTGGCCTTGACCAGCTTGTCGGTTGTAGCAATTAGGGTAATGGGCTTCATGCCGTTGATATATAAACACTTGTGCCATGTGGTCTCGCCCTTTTTGCAATAGACGCCGTAGATGGTGTAGGTGCCGTTCTTGGGTGCGAAGTTGAAGTTGGTCTCGACAAATTCACCGCTTAAATTGCTCAGGTTCCTGGGATTGCTGATCAGGGTATATCCGCCCTTGCCATCGCTGATGGCGTAGGCAAACTTGCCGTTAAATGGATTTGCACTGGTGGGGAACAGAGCGTCGCCGAAAGACAGGCTGAATGCCTCTGACTCATTGGCACGAGTGTCCTTGGTGATGTTGAAGTACGTGTTTAGGTCATCGCTTGTATATTTGTATACCTCCAACGAGGGCATAAATAGCAATGGCTCGTCTACAATGCCATTGTCGGGCTGGATGCCGATAATCATATCGCAGTTGCGGTTGTATCCGTCGGGGGCATTGCCCGAACCGGCACCGCCTTTTTTGGGATTGAGGATGGTAATGTCGAAGTAACCGTTCTGATATCCGCCCCAGCCCCAGTTGATGTGGTAAAGTCCAGAACCGTTGCTGCCGTCGCATACAAACTGATGGCCGCTGGTGGAAGAGAAACCTCCATAGAGTATAGGGCGTCCGGCGCTGAGCTCGCGGTCTATGAGGTCGGCCCATTCGGCTATGCTGTAGGTGGAACGGAAAGCTGTGTTAATCAGGTCGAAGTCGTAACCGAAGTATTTGGACAAATGGTAGTAGTTCACTACGGCTCCCGACGTGCTGCCGTAGTCCATCTCTACCGCTGCGCCGCAATGCAGCATCAGCTTGGCTACTGCCTCTGCTTGTGATTATTATAGTTGCCTTCTACATATCGTGGCAACATGTTGTCCCAGTCATAAGTTTCGCCTTGGGAGATGCCTGGCATGCTGATTTCGTTGGTTCTGGTGGTGTAGGCGGGGATGTCGGCCATGAGTTTCTTGGGATATTTCCAGAACGCCATAATCTGCGCCATGGCTGTGGCTACACATCCTGTCACCGAACGGTCGTTGCCGTTGTATTTAGGACACATCATGTTGTATGGATAGCCCTGGTTCCATTGTATCTGGCCCAACAGAGGTGCTACCTTTGCCGATGCGCGCTTGGGCGAGGCGGTCATGGCGCGGTGCTCGTTGAGCAAACTCAGTGCGGCGGGGTCTCCAGCCTTGACGGCTTCGGCCATAGCTTTGTAACTATCGAGAAACATGGCCATACCCTCGGTCATCTGGTTTTCGTCGTAGGTTCCGCTGTCGGCATAGCCCACGATTTCGGGCATACGGTCATCGCCCGACACGATGGTGAAACCCTTGTCGGCGCCGTTGGGAAATACGTAGTAGTCGACTACCTGCTTGAGTTGGCTGTCAACGCCATTGATGGCTCTGGCCTTGGCTCGTGCCTTGCTGTCTATCACTATGCCGAGTCGGGAAGCCTGGTTCTCGGCAATCTTTTGCGCCTGTACGAATGAGCGTGGACCGGCTATAGCCGCCAGCTTCACAAAGAGCACAAGCATCAGAATGAGTAAAGATTTCTTTTGCATAATGAGTTCGTTTGGTTATAGTCAATTGCAAATATACGATTATTTATTTACTTTCTATACCAAATCAGTAAAAAATTTTGAATAATGGCTGTTTTTTTTGTATTTGATGATATTTATAATGCCTGTTCCGAAGAAAAAACGCGTGGATAATGTCCTTTCTTCTGAACAGGCATTGTGTATGTTTATGGGTTGTCATAGTGACGTCAATACCACTGCACGGCGTTGGAATAACCACTACGCTTGTCGTATTTGAGCGCGTCGGTAAGCGTGGCGGCATTGCAACGGAACGAGAAGTTATAGCTGGTGTATGGCGCGAGCACCACCTGACAGCTCATGTTGAAGCAGTGCAAATCGCGCTGCAACGAGGCGGTGGTCATGCTTATCTTGTGGTTCTCAAAGTCGTAACCCGACGAGAAGCTGATATTCCACCCGTCGCTGATGCGCAGGTTGCCGCTCATGTTGACGGTCTGCGTGAACTTGTAGGGATAGCGCATCTTGTTGTAGTTGAACTTCTTGAGGTCGCGGTTCTCGCTCATGGTGACACCATAACCCACGGTGAGCGACCAGGGCATGGAGAAGAGCATGTAGCCATCGTCGTCGGTGGCAGCCTTTCCGGTGTCCTTGCGCTTCTTGGCTCCGCGCTGTCCTTCTATCATGTCGTCGTCGACATTGCTTTCGATGCCGGTGTCGATGCCTTCCTTCTCTTCTTTGTTGTCTTCTTCGTCGTCACCGCCGTTGAAGAGTTTGCGCAGTTTCTCTGGTGTGAGCGTGAATGAGAAGTTCTGCGACATACCCTGGAAGCGTCCGAAGCGTCCGTAGCCCCACTCTGTGTGGTTGCCCACGTAAGGTCGGCCGTTCTTGTCGAGCTCGTAGGCGTAGGTGGCGAAGACTGCGTGCATGTTAAAGGTATAGTTCTTCCACCATTTCAAACGGATATCCATGCCCAGGTCACTCCAGGGTTTCTCCTTGGCTGCCATGTTGTAAGACATCTGCAAGGCAAAGTTGTCGATGATGCTCACCTTCTTGAAGCCGGTACTGTCCTTGTCGCTCTTCATCTTCATCTCGACGTTGTTGGCAAGGCTGAACGACAGGTTGCCGGTCTTGCCGCGTGTGGGGTAACCGAAAGCCGAGCCCTCGTAAGGAGAATACTCGACAAGGTCTACGCTACCGTCGGCATTGGTGCGCTGGTAGGTCTGGTAATAGCCGTAGCGCGCCGCACCGAAGTCTGGGGCGTAGCTGAAGCTGACCTGTGGGGTGAGGACGTGACGGATGGCCTGTACCTTGTCACCGAAAATCTTGCGGCTGGGCACATAGAAACCATACAGCTTGGTGCTGGCGCTCATGGCGAAGTTCCAGTTGTAGACGTTGTGCAGTCCGTTGATGGTATCGTTGACCACGGTGCCGGTGGCCTCGTCCCACGACTTGTTGACCTTCCGCAGGTAGGTACGGTCGGTGAAGTTGAACGCCGGGGTGACGTTTATATAATTAAATAAGGTGAATGTACCCTGGATAGGGATATTGTGCTGCATACCGTTGCGCCAGTCCTTGGCCAGATTGGATGACATGAGTTTGTCTTCCTTGGTGTCGATGGAGTTGGTGATATGTCCGGTATAGCTCATCGAAATCTTCTCGTACCAGCGCTGCTTTCCGGCTGCGTTCTTGCGACGGAAGGGATAGAAGCGGCTGATGGAGATGTTCATGTCGGGCAGCGTCAGGGCGATGGTGGTATCGCGCATGTTCTGGTTGAGGTTCACCGTCGAGCTCAGCGTCATGCCTATGCTCGAGAAAGTGGTGCTCCAGTTGACCGAAGATGTACGCGTGCTCTGCGTCATGGTCTGCGGATTGTACATACTGTACAGGTTGTTGCGCTCATAGCTGCTTGTGGCGAAGTTGACGCTTGCCGACAGCGTGTTGAACGGATTGGCCTTGGCATCCTGACGGTGACTCCACTGTATCTTGAAGCTGGTCTGTCGGGAGTAGTCGGGCATTCCCTTGTCACCGGTACGTGTGTCCTGGAAGCTACCTAAGAAACTACCGTTGTATTTGTAACGCTTGCGGTAGTTGGAGGCTGCGCTGAGTCCCCATGAGCCCTTGGTATAAATCTCACCCAAGAGTTTGAGGTCCCACTTGTCGCTCATGGCGAAGTAGTAACCGGCATCGCGCAGATAGAAACCACGGTCTTGCTCGTCGCCATAGCTCGGCATGATGAAACCAGAAGAATAGCTCTTACTGAAGGGGAAGAAACCATAGGGGATGGCCAGCGGCAGCGGCACATCGGCCACCACGAGATAGGCGGGACCGAACACCACATCCTTGCCGGGGCGCACCTTGGCTCGCGACAGCGCGATGTAGAAGTCGGGGTGCTCGGCGTCGCAGGTGGTGTAACGTCCATGCTTGAGGAAGATTTCTCCCTTGTCGTTGCGCTTGGACAACTGGCTGCTGAGATAGCCTTCCTCCTGGTGGGTGGTCACATTATTGATAAAGCCCTTCTTGGTCTTGAAGTTGAAGGCCATGGTATCGCTCTGGTATTCGGTGTCGCCCATCTTGAATACCGGCTTGTTGCGTATGCCGCCCTTCTCGAGCGAGTCGGGGGTACCCACGGCGTGTACCAGACTGCTGTCCATGCTCAAGGCGATGCGGTCGCTGGTCAGGTCCATGTTCTCGTACTTCACATTGGCCTCGCCGTAGATATAGGCACGCTTGGCTTTGGCGTCGTAGACCAGCGAGTCGTTGCCCTTGTAGCTTACCGGCGCGTCGATGCCGTTCTTCTTGGCTCGGTTGATAGAGTCGAGGCGTATCGAGTCGTCGATGGCTTTGTTGTGGTGATATATGGCCAGTTGGAGCGAGTCCATCTTGGTGGTATCGATGGCGGGAAGGGTGGGGGTGATGTCTTTCTTAATGGAGTCTTTCAGGGTGATGGTGTCGTTTTTCACCTTCCTGTTTCGCTTCTGACCCGAGGGTGTGGTGGTCTTGGCCATCACAAAGATGATGGCAAACAGGAAGATTACTATAAGCGTTTTAGTCTTCATTAAGACTGCAAAGTTAAAGAATTAATGACTAATTACTATCTGTTTTCTCAATTTTAACGCTATTCGAAGAGATTTTTCCATTCGCGGAAGCGCAAAACGCCCTCTTCTCCGAACTTCTGGAGACTGCGAAGGGCCTCTTCGAAACTCTTTTCGTGGTTGAGACGGGTCTTGGAGTAGAACTTGTCGGCATAGCAGATGACCTTCTCCTCGATGGTTTCGGGCAGAAAGTCCTCTTCGGGCAACGGCAGCTTCTGGCTGATGATGTCGTGCTTGGTGAGTCCGGCTCCGGTGTGGCGCTCGCATACTCGGGCGTGTCGCGGATAACCTTCGGCGCGCATGAGTTCGGCTCCTATCCGTCCATGACAGATGTAGGGCTCGTCGCCCATGCAGTGTATCGACGGCGCATGGCAGCGGAAGATGCCGATGTCGTGGAGCATGGCAGCCTCGATGACAAACTGGCGGTCGATGTGCAGTTCGGGATGGGCATCACAAATGCGCACAGCACGCTGCATAACGAGCGTGCTGTGCGTAATGAGTATATTCCGGAGGTCGTTGTCCTCCGGATAGTATTTGTCTATTATCTGATTATGCATCTGCCTCGGGGCGCTGAATATAAGCTATCACGTCGCCCTTGCGAACCTTGGCGCCCTGCTTGGCGTTAATCTCTACGAGTTTGCCGCCAAGGTCTGCCTTGACCTCAACAAACTCGCCCCAAGGAGCCTGTATGTAGCAGAATGCGTCGCCTTCCTTGTATTCCTTGCCGATGAATGGCTCAACAGCAGGAGCAGCCTCGCCGTCGCCCTGGAATTCCCAGAACAGCTGTCCTTTGACCGGACATACGATTGCATCGGCCTTTGCGTGCTTGAAAGCAGCCAACTGCTCGGCGCTCAACTGGCTTCCCATCTTTGCATCTTTGGCTTTCTGCAGGTCGGCGAGGAAGTTCTTCTTGGCCTGGCCGCTCTTGAAGTTGCGATACTGCTCTGGGTGCATAGCCAACTCGAACAGCTCCTCATCGTCCTGACCATACTCCCAACCGTTCTCGTCCATCTCCTTGCGGAAGTCATCGAGGGCGTCGGTGAGCAGTGTGTGGGCGTCGACATCGGTAAACTCGCGGCCCTGCTTCTGAGCCAACTCTACCAGCTCGGGAGCGATGGTGCCAGGAATCTTGCCACTCTTGCCGAGAATCATACCCCACATAGCCTCGTCCATCATCACAAAGCGGCCCTTGCCCTGCTCGATAGTCAGCAGGTTCATCAGCGCGATGTTCTTGACATACTGGCTGAAAGGAGTAACCAGTGGAGGATAGCCCACGCGAGGCCATACATATTCAACCTCATCGAAGAGCTTGATGAGCAGGTCGTCCATAGACAGCTCGTCCTCACCCTTCTTCTTGCGTACGTTGTTGATAGTAGTGCGCATACCGCCGAGGTCAGCCATCATAGAACCCATCATACCTCCGGGCAGACCGCAGGAGCGAAGACATAATCTTGTTACCGGGGTTGATGAAGTAGCCGAGCCACTCGTCGATGAACTCCTGGGTAAGAGCGCGAGCCTTCATGTAGGCACTCATGTTGATTTCGGGTACCTCGAAGCCCTCGTTCTTGAGCATGCTGATGACAGAGATTACGTCTGGATGCACCTTACCCCATGACAGCGGCTCGATGGCTACGTCGATGATGTCGGCACCGTTGTTGCAGACCTCAAGGATGCTGGCCATAGACAGGCCGGGACCAGAGTGGCCGTGATACTGGATGATGATTTCGGGATGCTTGTCCTTAATCATCTTGGTGAGCTTGCCCAGGAATGCGGGCTGACCGATACCGGCCATGTCCTTCAAACAGATTTCCTCGGCGCCAGCCTCTATCAGCTCGTCGGCGATATTGCTGTAATATTCAAGAGTATGTACGGGAGATGTAGTTATACACAGAGCGCACTGGGGAATCATGCCGCCCTCCTTGGCCCACTTGATAGAGGGCTTGATATTGCGAACGTCGTTCAGACCGTCAAAGATACGGGTGATGTTGGTACCCTGCTTGGCCTTAACCTTGTACATCAGAGCGCGTACATCGTCGGGCACGGGATACATGCGCAGCGCGTTGAGACCGCGGTCAAGCATGTGGGTCTGGATGCCCACCTCATTGAAAGGCTTGCAGAATGCGCGCACGGCGTCGTTAGGATTCTCGCCGGCCAGAAGGTTCACCTGCTCAAAGGCACCACCGTTGGTCTCCACGCGACTGAAGCAACCCATCTCAATGATTACCGGAGCGATGCGCTCCAACTGGTCCTTGCGTGGCTGGAACTTACCAGAGCTCTGCCACATATCTCTATACACGAGACTGAACTGAATTTTCTTCTTCATATTATCGATAATATTTTTAATATCACTATATTTCAAGGTGCAAAATTATACAAAAAAAACCAATTAGCTCATGATTGCTGCTTTTTTTTGTTCTTTGGTGGAATTTAATTGTCCCATTTCGCTTCCATTGTCGACTTCCAGCCCGCTCATTTGGCTTTCCTTTCCCTTTGTTTTCCTCTTCGTCAGCGCCCCCATTGTGCCGCGTTGCAGGCGGGTTATCCCCCTTCTTGCCCTCGCTGTCGCCCTCTGCCGTGGCTTTATTTATAAAAAAATAGTCGCTTCCTCCCTGTTTCTCATAATTTATGAGTAACTTTGCGGCGACTTTTGCCGTGGGCATCTCTTTATCCATGAGAGTGCCGCAGATGAGGAACGCCTCGTCTTCCCTTGTCAGGGTGGCGGCAGAGTCTTACATAACTGACAGACAAACCAAGAATGAAGAAAACAATTTATACCAAGTTTGACAAAACTCTGATTACGGCTCTTCCCGTGGTCGAGTTTCCAGGGCGCATTATCACCATCCTCACAGCGGGTGAGGCCGAGCGCGCCGTCGATTATCTGTTGACGCAGCCCATATTGGGCATTGACACCGAGACACGCCCCGCCTTCCGCAAGGGAAAGACCTACAAGGTGGCGCTGCTTCAGGTTTCGACCCACGACACCTGTTTCCTGTTTCGTCTCAACCGCATCGGCGTGACGCCAGCTATCATTCGTCTGTTGGAGAATACCACGGTGCCCATGGTGGGACTGTCGCTGAGCAACGACTTGCTGTCTCTGCACCACCGCGCCGACTTCAAGCCAGGTATGTTTGTCGATTTGCAGAACGAGGTAGGCCGTCTGGGCATCCAGGACCAGTCGCTGCAGAAGCTCTATGCCAACCTCTTCCACGAGAAGATTAGCAAGCGCCAGCGGCTCACCAACTGGGAGGCCGACGCGCTTACCAACCGCCAGTGTCTCTATGCCGCCACCGACGCCTGGACCTGCATCCGCCTCTACGAGGAAATCTGCCGTCTCGCCGAGACCGGCGACTATGAGCTGGTGACCGTCGAAGAACCCGCTCCGAAACAAGAACGCAAACCCATAAATACAGAAGCATAATGCCACAATACCCATCCGTCATACTCAAGCGAGGCAAGGAAGAAAGCCTGCGCCGTTTCCATCCCTGGATATTCTCGGGCGCTATCATGCGCATGGACGAGGGGATAGGCGAGGGCGACATCGTCAACGTCTTTTCTTCATCGGGCGATTTCCTCGCCTGTGGCCACTATCAGATAGGTTCCATCGCCGTCAGAGTGCTGTCCTTCCGTCAGGTCGAGATTGACGCCGAGTTCTGGGAGAGCCGCTTGGCTTCGGCGCTGCAGATGCGTATAGCCATAGGCATAGCCGACAACGAGCGCAACAATACCTACCGACTCGTACACGGTGAGGGCGACAATCTGCCCGGTCTCGTCATCGACTGTTATGGTGCCACCGCCGTGATGCAGGCCCACAGTGTGGGTATGCACGTGAGCCGCCAGGCTGTGTGCGACGCCTTGGTCCGCGTGATGGGCCACCGCATCGAGAATGTCTATTATAAGAGCGAGACCACGCTGCCCTTCAAGGCCGACCTGCGTCAGGAGAACGGATTTATATATGGTGGCAGCGACGACAATACCGCTGTCGAGAACGGTCTTCGCTTCCATGTCGATTGGCTCAAGGGCCAGAAGACCGGTTTCTTTGTCGACCAGCGCGAAAACCGTTCACTTCTCGAGCAGTATGCCCGTGGCCGCACGGTTCTCAATATGTTCTGCTACACTGGAGGCTTCTCTGTCTATGCCATGCGAGGCGGTGCGCAAGCCGTCCACTCGGTCGACAGCAGCGCCAAGGCCATCGAGCTTACCAACCGCAATGTCGCCCTCAACTTCCCTGGTGACGCCCGTCACGAGGCATTCTGCGATGACGCCTTCAAGTATCTCGATGCCAACGACAAGAAGTACGACCTCATCATTCTTGATCCTCCTGCCTTTGCCAAACATCGTGCTGCGCTCCATAATGCATTGAAAGGCTACACCCGACTTAACGTTAAGGGCTTCGAACGCATCAAGCCAGGAGGCATCCTGTTCACCTTCAGCTGTTCGCAGGTCGTTACCAAAGATAATTTCCGCAACGCTGTCTTCACGGCAGCCGCCCAAGCCGGCCGCAAGGTGCGCATCCTGCATCAGTTGCACCAGCCTGCCGACCATCCCATCAATATCTATCACCCCGAGGGTGAATACCTGAAGGGACTGGTACTCTATGTTGAATAAAGAAGTAAGCCAATTCATCGCCGCCCATGACCTCCTGTCTCCGGGCGACACACATCTGATAGCCCTCTCGGGTGGCGCCGACAGCGTTTGTCTGCTGCTGGTGCTCCGACGGCTGGGTTATCAGGTTGAGGCGGCTCACTGCAACTTCCATCTCCGTGGCGACGAGTCCAATCGCGATGAGCAGTTCTGCATCGACCTCTGTCGCCGTCACGCCATCCCTCTTCATCTTGCCCACTTTGACACCCGTGCCTATGCCGACCTCCATAAGGTGAGCATAGAGATGGCTGCACGCGATTTGCGTTATGGTTATTTCGAGCAGTTGCGCCTTTCCATCGGTGCCGCCACCGTGTGTGTGGCCCACCATCGCGAAGACAGCGTCGAGACCGTGCTCCTCAATCTCATCCGGGGTACCGGCATCGACGGACTCACCGGCATCGCTCCCCGCAATGGTCATGTGGTGCGTCCGCTGCTCTCCGTGAGCCGCCGCGACATCGAAGAGTGGCTCAGCGAGCAGGGCGAGGGATATGTCACCGACAGCACCAATCTTGTCAACGACGTCAAGCGCAACAAGGTGAGACTCGATGTCATCCCCCTGTTGCAGACCATCAACCCCTCGGTCGTCGAAAGCATCTACCAGACCTCGCTCCGCCTCACCGAGGCTGCCCGCATGGCCAATTCCCCTGTCATCCACGACCGTTATCAGGGCGACACGCTGCCCTTTGCCATGTTGCGCAGCGAGGCGTCTGCCGAGTATGTGCTCTGGCATCGCCTGGCACCGCTCGGCTTTACCCCCGCGCAGGTCGAGGATATGGCGGCAGCCATCGACGGCCGTCCTGGCATGGAGTGGCAGTCGTCTACACACATCGTGGTGACCTCTCGCGACGCCCTGGTCATCGCCCCGCTTGAACCCCAGGCTCCCCAGCCCGTGGTAATGCCCGAGGCAGGCACATACCTCATCTCTTCGGGTGGGCGGTTGAGGCTGGAGCTGGCGCCTTACACCCCCGATATGCCCATTTCCCGTGACCCGCTGAGCGTGATGCTCGATGCCACAGCCGTCGAACTGCCCCTCACCCTGCGCCGAGTGCGCCAGGGCGACCGCTTCACGCCCCTTGGCATGCGCGGCAGCAAGCTCGTAAGCGACTACCTCACCGACCGCAAGCGCAATCTCATCGAGAAGCGGCGCCAGCTGGTCGTTACCGATGCCCGCGACCGTGTGGTGTGGCTTGTGGGCGAACGCCCCGACCACCGTTGCCGCATCACCGCCGACACACGACGATATATACAGCTCACATACATACGCCCATGACACCCCTTGTCCTCACAGTCATCATCCCCGTCTACAAGACCGCTGCCACCCTTGACCGCTGTGTCGAGAGCGTGCTCTGCCAGGCTGACGGTTGCGAACTCATCCTCGTCGACGATGGTTCGCCCGACTCCTGTGGTGACCTGTGCGACCGGTGGGCAGAGCGTAGCGACCGCATCAGCGTCGTCCACCAACCCAATCGCGGTCTCAGTGCCGCCCGCAACTCCGGCATCGCCCGCAGCCATGCGCCCTATGTCACCTTTGTCGACAGCGACGATGTGCTCCAGCCCCATACGCTGCCCTCGCTGCTTGCCCTGCTCGCCGCCCATCCCGACTACGACCTCGTCGAATATCCCGTAGAGATACACTATGGCTCGCCGCGCTGCCACCAGCTTGCGTTGGCCGATGCCGTCTATACCGACTGGCGCCGCTATTGGCTTGACGCCCGCGCTTACACCCACACCTACGCCTGCAACAAGGTGTTCCGCCGCAGCCTCTTCGACCATTGCCTCTTCCCCGAAGGACTTACGTTTGAAGACGCCTGGCTCCTGCCGCGCCTGCTGCCCCATTGCCGCGCGATAGCCACCGTCACCACGGGTCTCTATCGTTACTACGACAATCCGCAGGGCATCACCCGCACCGCCACCGCTGCCGACCTCTCCCTGCTGCTTGCTGCCCATTGCCATGTGCTGCCCCTGGTGAGCAACGCCGACTATTATGCCCATGTGGTCAATGTCGCCCTCGATGTTTACCACGCCACCGGCCGTGTGCCTTCGCTGCCCCGGCTGCCTTACTGGCATACTCCCAAATTATTGATTAACCGATTATTAGGATTCAGATTCTTATGCCGACTACACCAACTGCTCCGGCCACGCCACTGATGACCTTTGTCATCACCTGCTACGACCTGCCCGCCGATATGTTGCGCGAGTGCGTCACCGCCATCTTCTCCTTGGCTTTCCAACCTGGCGAACGCGAAGTCATCGTCATCGACGACGGCTCCAAGCTGCCCGCCATCACCGATATTGATGACGTAAAAGACCAGATTATCTATCTGCGCCAGCCCAACAGCGGCCTTGCCTGCGCCCGCAATATGGGTATCAGAGTGGCTACCGGCCGCTACATCCAGTTTGTCGATGGCGACGACTATCTTCTGCGTGTTCCCTACGAGCATTGCCTCGACCTCGTGCGTTATCATAACCCCGACATGGTCTTGTTCGACTTCTCCACCCGCTCCTCGGTAGTAACACCTTATTCTTATGAAGGTCCCATGTCGGGCAGCGAGTATATGCAGGGTCACAACCTCCACGGCACAGCCTGTGGCTATATCTTCAGCCGCGAGCTGTTGGGCTCTCTGCGCTTCACAGCCGGCATCCTGCACGAAGACGAGGAGTTTACGCCCCAGCTCATCCTCCGTGCCGAGCGTCTGTTCAATACCGACGCCAAGGCATACTACTACCGTCAGCGCCGAGGTTCCATCATGCACGCCGACGCCGCCAACCACATCGACAAGCGGCTCTCCGACTCGCTGGCTGTCATCCTGCGCCTGCAGCAGATGGCTGCCACCATGCCCGAGACCGACCGCCAGGCTCTCGCCCGTCGCGTCGCCCAACTCACGATGGACTACCTCTACAATACCATCCAACTTACCCACAGCCGCCAGCGCCTCGACGACGCCATTGCCACGCTCGAGCAGCAGGGACTCTATCCGCTGCCCGACAAGCGTTACACCCGCAAGTATTGGATGTTCCGCCGGCTCGTCCAGTCCAAGATGGGACGCAGCCTGCTGTTACATATAGTAAGATAACGATTATGCGCATACTCCTCATCGGCGAATACAGCAATGTACACTGGACCCTGGCTTGCGGTCTGCGCCAGTTGGGCCATCAGGTCACCGTCTTGTCCAACGGCGACTTCTGGAAAGACTATCCCCGCGACCTTTCCCTCGTGCGTCGTCCGGGCAGTTGGGGAGGCCTCTGTTACCTTATGCGACTCTGCACCTTGTTACCACGACTGCGGGGCTATGATGTGGTGCAGCTTATCAACCCCATGTTCCTTGAGCTCAAGGCCGAGCGCATCCTGCCCGTCTATCGCTATCTGCGCCGCCATAACCATAGGGTGGTCCTCGGTGCCTTTGGCATGGATTACTATTGGGTCCACGAGTGTGTTACCCGCAAGCCGCTGCGTTATAGTGACTTCAACTTCGGCGACCAGGTGCGTACAGACCCCGAGGCACAGGTGCATATCGACGACTGGATAGACACCGCCAAGGGGCGGCTCAACCAGATGATAGCCGCAGACTGCGACGGCATCGTCGCCGGTCTCTACGAAGACTGGGTATGCTATCATCCTCACTTCCCCCATAAACTCTCCTTCATCCCTTACCCCATACGCTGCGACGCTCAGCCCGCTCTGCAACCCCACGACAGGCTCAAGGTCTTTATCGGCATCAACCGCAGCCGCTCGGTCTACAAGGGCACCGACATCATGCTGCGTGCTGCGCAGGACGTGGCAGCCCGTCACCCCGAGGAGATGACGCTGACCGTGGCCGAGAGCCTGCCTTTCGACGAGTATGTGCGTCTTCTGCACGACCAGGATGTGCTGCTCGACCAGCTCTACAGCTACACGCCGTCGATGAATCCCCTTGAGGCGATGGCCCATGGCGTGGTGTGCGTGGGCGGAGGCGAGCCCGAACACTACGAGATGCTGGGCGAGACCCAGCTGCGACCCATCGTCAATGTCCAGCCCACCTACGAGAGTGTGGTCGAACAGCTCGAATATCTCGTCACCCATCCCCACGAGGTTGTCCGACTCAGAGAGCAGAGCGTAGACTATATCCATCGCCACCATGATTATATTAAGGTGGCGCGTCAGTACGAAGACTTCTATCAGAGTTTGCTATAGCGAATGAAAAAAGTAGGCCGAAATCTTGACAGTCCAATCTTTTATTCGTAACTTTGCACTCCGTAACAGACAGGGGTACTTGCTCAACCCCCTTTATCAAAACAAGAATATGAATAATAAAAGACAGAGTGTGAGTATGCTCTTTATGCTTTTCGGCATACTCTTTTGCGTTTGCCTGATTGCGTCAAACGTGTTTGCGACAAAGCAGATAGCGATGGGAGAGTTCAGCGTTACCGGTGGACTGCTTGTGTTCCCAATCAGTTATATCATCAACGACTGCGTATGCGAGGTGTGGGGCTACCGCAAGGTTCGCCTCCTCATCTGGATAGGCTTCGCCATGAACTTCTTCTTCACCCTGGTGGGTGCCCTGTGCGACTGGATACCCGGCGCACCCTACTGGACCAATGACCAGGGCTTCCATGCCATCTTCGGCTTGGCTCCGCGCGTGGCAGCGGCCTCGTTTGCCGCCTTCATCGTGGGCTCTTTTGCCAACGCCTATGTGATGAGCCGCATGAAGATTAGTTCCAACGGCCATCGGTTCTCGCTGCGCGCCATCCTGAGCACGGTGGCTGGCGAGAGTGCCGACTCCCTCATCTTTTTCCCGTTGGCGTTCTGGGGCGTGATACCCTTGAGCGAGATACCCGTGCTGATGCTTATGCAGGTGGTGCTCAAGACTGCCTACGAGATTGTGGTGCTGCCTCTTACCATCCGCGTGGTGCGCTGGGTCAAGGCCTATGAGGGCGAGGATGTCTATGACGAGGGCGTAGACTATAACGTATTAAAAATTTTCAATTTCTAATGGACAGAACTAAAGACGGACTGAAACAGCTGGGTTCGGCTACCAAGTATGCCGACGACTATGCCCCAGAGGTGTTGGAGACCTTTGTCAACAAGCATCCGGGCAATGATTATTGGGTAAGGTTCAACTGCCCCGAGTTCACATCACTCTGCCCCATTACAGGGCAGCCCGACTTTGCAGAGATACGCATCTCATATATCCCGGATATCAAGATGGTAGAGAGCAAGAGCCTTAAGCTCTATCTCTTCAGCTTCCGCAATCACGGCGACTTCCATGAGGACTGTGTCAATGTCATCATGAAAGACCTCATCCGCCTGATGGAGCCCAAGTATATCGAGGTGACAGGTCTCTTCACTCCCCGTGGCGGCATAAGCATCTATCCCTATGCCAACTATGGCAAGCCCGGCACCAAGTATGAGCAGCTGGCCGAGCAGCGCTTCATCCATCACGACATGGGTGACAAGTAACAGTGCGCCAACCACACTATCCCAATCGCCGCAAGCAATCTTCATATTGCTTGCGGCGATTGTCGTTTGTGGCTGGGGCGTCTCTGCCTCTTCTCGCTACCCGCGCTGGCGGCGTGGCAGTGGCATCGGCTGGCTCGTATCTTATGTTACGTGGGCTCGTGATTTACGGCACGTGCTTACGTATCGTAAGTCACGAGCCCACGTACCTTCCGTTACGAGCCGGCAACCGCGCCCTCTACGCCGCAGTCTGCGTGCTCCTTACGCGTCGTGACGGTCTCTGCCGCGCCATAAACAATCAGAGCACCACCCGGTGGGTAGTGCTCTGATTGCGATGAGGCTGCGGGGGTAGGGGAGATGGCCTCCCTGTGCCCAGTCTATTGTGCTGTGGTCGCCTCCTTCAGCGCCTTCTTGGCCTGCATGCTGGCTATCGCCTTGGCCTTCTTGTTGAGGTCCTCAATGTTGTTCTTGCGATAGTAGCTGCGCGTCACTCCGCCGCTGGTCAGCACCAGCGAGTCGCCCTTGAAGTAGTCTATGGTGCAGGTGTCATTGACCAGGTCTGTCACCTCCAGCTTGTTGTCCTTGCCCATCTTCGGCGTGCCGGCGGTGATGACCAGATAGCCGTTCCAGATGTGCCATGCGGTGAAGTAACCCAATGGCGGATAGACCACGGGGCTCTCTTCTTCGAGCGAAGTCTGTTCGCGCACATATCCCACGCTCATGCACGACCACTGGCGCTTCATCCAGAACCCGTATTCACGTGGGATAAGGTAAGTCTTCTTGATAGAATCGGGCATATCTCTCATGATACGCTTCTGCAGGCGAGGGCTCATCTGCTCATAGTCCTTCAGCTTGGGCATGACGATGTAGCACCATATTCCCTTGAGCTGGTCCAGGTCTATCACCATGTCTGCCACGGTAGAGTCGTCCTTGTTGGTCACCACGCCTATCCAGTCGCCCACCTTGAGCTGTCCCATAATCTTGCCGCGGCGTGTGGCCTCGATTACGTTGAAACGTATGGGGTCACTGCCGTCGTTGGGCAGAAGCAGCACCACCGAGTCGGTGCATCCGTCGCACGCCAGACCATATACGGTTTTGTCGCCGCTGAGTTTGAGCTCGTCGGTAGAGGCGCCCAACTTGGCTCTCTTGGTGCCGTTGTCACTGTTGCCCGAGCAGGCCATGATGGCCATCGTTGCCAGGGCTATGCCGATTATCGCAATTCTACTTTTCATCATTCTTGCCGTTGTCTATTGTCTATGCAAAGGTAGTGATTATGCGCGTATGCACCAAGTGATTTGCTGAAAAAAAGACTGGCAGCCACCGTTATTGCCACCCCTCTTGCTGTGACAGCGGTTGCCGTCATTCCGATTATTTTCACCCGCGTTGTAATAATTCTCTATGTTCAAGCCTGTTTCTACCCTCAAATCCGCAATTGTTGCAATAAAATGCTTGTTGGACTCTAACTTGTCATTATGATGTCTTGGGGCTTTATTTGAATGCTGTATTTCTCATGATAACATATTTCGTTCCCGTAGCCTACCAATCGACTTGAGGCAATATGCAGTTGAAAACCGACAAAGAATAAGAATTAGCTAAAGCCTGTATTATCCTCTATACATGAACCGACACAAAAGTCAACGCACATAAGAAAACGAATGATTTCGCTATATTGATAGTCATACAGTTTGCTTCTGATACCCAATGTGAAATCGATTATAGAAGAAAGCATTGTGTCGAACTGTTCCATGATAGAAAAAAATCACCAAAAGGGGTGAGATTCTTTGATTTTATTTGTATATTTGCCATGTCATTCGATTTGTTTGCTGTCTGTTATTTAGCAACACTAAGGTAAGTGAATTTTTCGACATGACAAAACCCTGAGCAACTTATTGTTGCTCAGGATATTATAAAGAAACTTCTACTATAGTGTTGTTGAATTAAGGATCATTAAATAATAGCACAATGAACACAATGATTTTTATTATTATTGCTGTGTGTGTGATTGGAGGTTGTTGGTATTTCTATAAACAATCCCAAAAGCAGAAAGAAGCAGAACGACTTCGCCAGCAAGAAATAGTTAGGGCACAAGCCTGGGAGAAAGAGCAAAAGATAAAAAAACAACGAGTTCAAGCAAACTGCTCTATCAAACAATATGATGACCTAGTGAAAAGTATTGAGTCATCAATAAAGACTGCCAAGAAAGCTCAGTCTTTTAGTGATGCACGCGATTTCGCAAAAATAGCTTTGAGTGAAGCAACTTCTTTGAAGTCTAGTATTGCAGATATACGTAAAGAGCTACAAAGTGTTGAAAATACATCTGATGACGCTACAAGTAAACTGTCATTTCTGGACAAAAGACTTGATACGGCAAAGAATAGGATGAAATCTTTAGCAGAACATGTTCGTGATGCTGAAAAGGCAATGATTGCAGAGGAATCTCGTAAACCATATATAATCAAGACTGTACCTTTCTTGACAACTGAGGTGAGCATTGATTATTCGAAAGTTTTAGTCGTTGGATATAGTCTTGCGGATACGACTCAGTCTACATATCCTATTGTAAGAGTGCCAAAGAAAGGATGTTTTATAAAGCTGCCTGTAACCGGTAGAAATAACCGACGTGGGGCTAGTGAACAAAAAATTTGTAATAAAATAGTGGAATATCACTTGGAGAAGAATTTTTACGATAATCTCTCACTCTTTGTTGGCGCCATGTCTTTTCCTTATGAACCTGACCTTGCGTATGTTGACCCAGCCAAAGGAATCTTCGTTGACATTGAAGTCGATGAGCCCTATGTAGGTTGGGAAAAGGAACCTATTCACTACAAAATAGGAAATGGAAGTGTAGATGATGTGCGCAACATTCATTTTGTTGAACGCGGTTGGCTCGTTTTGCGTTTCTCTGAAAGTCAGATATTAAATCAGACATTATCTTGTATAAAGTATATCTTTGGTGTGATATCAAAGATTGATCCAACAGTCCAAATGCCAGCTACACTTGTATCTGTTCCTGACCTAAAGGAAGAACAATGGTGGTCTAAAGCAGATGCGCTCTGCATGATTCAAAATAAAAAACGTGAAAAAGATCTTGGTATTAGTCAATTTATTGAACCTGATATGTCAACTGTAGCCGTAGTTGATTATGTCGAAGGCAGAGTTGTAGAAGCACACATTATAGAATATAAAGATAATATGTGTTGGAACGAATGTAAGACGAAGCAGGACTTCACGACCTATAAACTACAATATCCTAAAGGAATACATAAGGATGAGATCGTATATGAGGAAGATGAACTCCTATGGCAAAAATGCATTCGTGAACAGAATTATATGGCCTATGTTGCTAACAGCAAGATAAAAACTCATGAAACAGAAGCTCGCGGAAGACAGCAGGTCATAGACAAGCGTCGTGCTGATGAAGCAGAACGTCAACGCAAACAACGTGAGGCCGACGAAGCTAGGCGCAAGCGAGAGGCTGCAGAACGACTGCAACGCGAGAAAGATGAAGCGAGAAGAGCCGAGCTAAAGAAACAGGAAGAAGTCCGGGTTGCTGCACAGCAAAAGCAAGAAGCAGAACGTAGAGAAGCAGAGCGTCGTCAGCAACAAGAGGCAATTTGCCAAACAAGAAGTACCATTGCAACAACATTGGGCTCGGCGAAGACACCATCGAGCAGAGGTTATGCATAAATGAAAAACTTATGTTTGAATATAAGGATATAAACTTCTACACAGAATATCTGACAGGTTTGGAGGATTTTACTGTTATAGAAGAACTTACATTAGAGAAAAACGATTATGTCGGTAAGATAATGCCCAACAACAGCATCTATCCTATCGAAATTACTGTGAGTATACCCCAGACATTTCCTCACAACAAATTGGTGTTCTCAACTACTAGCATTTCAGGATACCCTCATCTGATTAAATATCGACATAAGGATGAATCTAAAGGGAGTTGGTTCTGCTTAAATACGGCTTTTGCTGAGACAGCCATTGACCAACTCGATGAAGAGTTTATGCGCTTGAGAGGTTGGCTCAAAAAACAGCTGCGTCCTAATCTGCCGAAGCATATAACTGACAACAAAACGATTTATGCCCTCAGACACTTTAATGTGTATGAGGGTGCCAATCCCGATGAGGTTAATGAAGTCTCAGAATCCAATAATTTTCAATTTTTTGGAAACTTTGGTGAAAATCCGGAAAAGTTCGATAAATCGGGAAAGCTTAATGTTGTTGTTCATCCTAATCAGTACTTTACTGTCGTTGAGAGTGCAAATAATGCCACAGACAAGTTACCATACATAATCGTAGATTACTTGCCTGATGGATTGTATAACATTAGTAGTTGGGTGGATGAGTTTGGTTGGAGTGACTCTCTTGTGGAGAGCCTTCTACCTGGTTTTGATTATCATGAATGCATCGAATGCAGGATGACTCCAAAGCGTGGTAAGGAGAAACGTATTCATACATATTATTATTTTGATAGTGATGAAGAAGCTACCAAAGAGCAAGAGATTATGAAGTCCAACTTCTATAGTTATAACGTCCCGTCAAAACATAAAAGCTACCTCCAAAAATCTATTGATAATCTTGTTCGTGAAGACAGAAGCAATAGAGAACAATGGAATCAGATGTCAATTTTTGATGAAGACCCTTATTATGCCCCTGAGTACGAATATTCTCATTACATCAACCAACTCCATTATTTCGCGATAGGTGTTAAGCAGGATGCAACTATTACGTGGTATCTTGTATCCACAAATATATATGGTCGTGAGACAGAAACGTTCGAATACGATTTGGAAGACTGCACATTTAGCTTGGAAGAAATAGTTGATATTAAACTTTATTCTTTCAGTAAAGCATCTATAATAAAGAGAGAAGACTTCTTTGGTCGTGCAGAACTATCAGCCAATCTTTGCGATAAGAAGGTCGCAGTTATTGGTTTGGGAGCTATAGGCTCTTCTGTAGCTGAAAGTCTAGTAAGAGGTGGATTGTACAAAATCTCATTATTTGATGGTGATTTAGTTGAACCAGGTAACATCTGTCGCTCAACATATGAAGCACGTAACATTGGTAACTCAAAAGGTCGTGCAATAGAGGAACGCATTAGAAGTATTTCTCCCTTTTGTGATGTAACTGTACAAGGTTCATGGTTTGATCCAAGTGATAAATATTATGGTGTATGTTACTACTACAATGGTGATTTCTATGGAAATATCAATTATAGCAGCCAAGAGAAATTTATAAAAAAGATACAAGACTATGATATAATTATAGACTGTACAGCATCTAATGAGTTGCTGCACTTCTTGAGTTATGCCGTAAAAGACACGCTTTTGCTTAGTCTGTGCATAACTAATAAATCACGTGACTTATTGTGCGTATCCAATAAGACTGGCAATGTCTTTGAACTTCGTAAACACTATTTGAGTTGTATAGAGCAAGAAACAGGAAATTTTTATAGTGAAGGAACTGGTTGCAAACTTCCAACTTTCCTTGCAGCGAATTGCGACATACAGGCATTATCAAATCTTTGTGTTAGAACTATTAATCGTCAGTTGGAAGCTCAAGAAACTGTGGATTCTTGGGTGTTTAGTTATGATGACAATAGTATAACGAGTCATTGTATTGGTTGCCAAAAAATTGAAAACGGTGAGATTCGTTTAATAACAAAAGATGATTGTAAAAAAATGATTATGCAATTGCCTATGATGCAAGATGGATTTCTTGGTTATCTTCTTGGTGGTTATGATAGAGACAGAACGTCGGTATATATCACTGGGATTACGTCTGCTAATTATGCCGATAAATCAATCAAAGATGCAAAAAACATTTCAAATGGAATTATTTCTTGGGTAGGATTGATTTATGTAGGTGCAGATGATGATATCTCTCCTTATGCAGCAAAGGACGTTAAAATCATAGTTGATAATGCCAAGTGTCCAATAAAAAATCCAATAATTGCAAGTGTAAAGAGAGAGGGTCATGTAAAGTATTACATATACATAGGTGGTGAATTTATCCCATTTGAAGAAAATCTTTAACAGACGACTTATGAATAACGCAGAATTTGTTGAAGCAGTCAATAAACGTCAAATACAGTTACAGGAGCTGTCTCATGATGACTTGAGAAAGGCTTTTGTAAGTGTAAAAGCTCGCATTGATAATGATAATATAGACGAAACAGACATATTAGTTGAAGTGTTTGCCATCGTAAAGGATTCTTGTCGTCGTTTTTCGGAAAACGATATTGTCGATGTTTTATACGGTGATTTAGACAAAACCAATACTAGTTAGGGATGCTCGTAAATCAGTCAAAAACAACCTAACGATCTAATTGTCAGTGTT